>Ga0075425_100000074_pt1 | contig 88427 bp, 82 predicted proteins | sample SoiMethybrSBSTD4_FD_75300 | JGI IMG/M metagenome (GOLD analysis project Ga0075425, IMG submission 75300) | Bulk soil microbial communities from a Populus tree surrounding site in Tennessee, USA - Soil MetaG P. TD hybrid SBSTD4 | ecosystem: Environmental > Terrestrial > Soil > Tree plantation...
GTGCCGATAGAAAGCTTGGCAAGTTATTGTAATTAAAGGTGCTTAATGTTTGGTGCTCTTATGGTTAATTATAGCATGCGCCACGGGAACCTCGGCGCGCTCTGGCTTTTACACGGATGACAAATTAGGCACATCCAGCATGGGTTTTGGTATGCAGTTGAGCTCAGATTGGCGAGGTCCTACCGGCCACAAAATTAGTGGTTATGGCTATGTCCTTGGCCTTCGCCTACCGGAATCACGCAACCATGGGCTACATCGCAAATCACATGCTCGAACTGGATAGTTGTGTGATCAATCCGGAAGTCGTGATGGAGGCACTCTTTCACATCCCGCAGAATGCGTTCGCTGACCGAGGGCGGTATATCGGCAATTGAGATGTGACAGGAGAGGGCGCGGGTCTCCGACCCAATGCTCCACACGTGCAGGTCATGAATGTCGTTGACACCATCGATGGCTCGGATCGCAGTTTCTACACGTTCAAGCCTTACGCCGCGCGGAGTGCCTTCCAGAAGGATATTGAGAGTTTCCCGCACAATACCGAATCCCGACCACAGAATCAGCACGCCGATGGCGAGTGAGAGAGCCGAGTCGATCCAAACTTGCCCGGTGGCGAGAATAGCCCATCCGCCTGCGATGACGGCGGCAGTCGAAACGGTGTCTCCGATCTCGTGCAGGAAGGCGCTGCGGATATTGACGTCGCGGCCTGCACGGTAGAGAAAAAGAGCGATCACGCCGTTCATGAGCACACCGGCGGCAGCGACGACGATCATTATCTGCGCGTGGACCTCGCCAGGGTTGCGCATCCGGCGGAACGCTTCGTAAAAGATCAGAAAGGAAACCGCTACTAGCGAGACGGCGTTAACCAAGGCTGCCAGTACTCCGGCGCGATGATAGCCGTAGGTCTTGGTAGAACTGGGAGGACGGGACTCCAGATACACGGCAAAAAGTGACAGCATCAGCGCGAAAAAGTCGGAAAGATTGTGTCCAGCCTCTGAAAGCAATGCCAGGGAATGCGCGCGGATCCCTGCTACCACCAGAAGCACGATATAGGCAAGCGTCGCAACGAGTGAAATTCGCAGAACGCGTGAGGTCTTCTCACCCGGACTGTGGCTGCCATGGACGTGCATTTCTCAAGTTTAAGAGGATGGGAACAACGCTTCAAGAGACGTGCGTAACAGGTCAGGACAACGGGGTCAGGCGAGCAACCTGGCGGCTTCTTTCGCGTAGTACGTCAAAATACTCCCCGCGCCGGCGCGTCGGATCGACGTGAGCGATTCCATCATTACACGATCACGCTCAATCCAATTGTTTCGAGCAGCCGCCTCGATCATTGCGTATTCGCCCGAAACCTGAAAAGCAGCCAAGGGCACATCAAAGCGCTCTCGCGCTGCCGCGATTACATCAAGATAAGGCAGCGCTGGCTTTACCATGACGATGTCCGCACCTTCTTCTATGTCGAGGGCAATCTCGCGCATGGCCTCGCGCAGGTTGGCGCCATCCATCTGATAAGAGCGGCGATCGCCGAACTGCGGAACCGAGTCAGCGGCCTCGCGAAAAGGTCCATAGAACCCAGACGCAAACTTTGCGGCATAAGACAGGATTGGCGTATTAATGAACCCGGCTTCATCCAGCGCCCTGCGAATGGCGGCGACCCGGCCATCCATCATGTCGGACGGCGCGATGATGTCCACCCCCGCCCGAGCAAGCGAAACTGACGTCTTGGCCAGGATCTCCAGTGTGGCATCGTTCACAATTTCGTATTCTGGTTGGGACGCACGAGCCACCTTCACAGCAGCAGCGTCTTTGGCCTTCGTCATTTCGCTGCGCTTCACCGCAACTACCGTTGCCGCCGCATCCCGCGCCGCTGCTCCGAGCGATTGCGGCGGATGCGTGGCTTTCACCACTCCGCAGTGGCCATGAGACATATATTCGCAAAGGCATACATCGCCAATAATGACCAACCCAGGAAGTTCCCGCTTCATGACGCGCGTGGCCTGCTGTACGATTCCATCTTCTGCCCAGGCGCCAGTGGCAACATCGTCTTTCTTCTCCGGTAATCCGAAGAGAATGATCGCCGGAATGCCCAAAGCAAACGTGTCGCGAGCCTCTTTCAGCGCCTGGTCGACCGAGAAGTTGAACACTCCCGGCATGGAGCGCACTTCTTTGCGCACCCCCTCGCCCAGACAGACAAACATTGGGTACACGAACGACTGAGGCGTGAGTCTCGTTTCCCGCACCACGGAGCGCATTTGTTCATTAGCGCGCAGCCTGCGAAGGCGATGCACGGGAAACGCCATGCGTCGATTCTAGCAGAGCACTAGAACGACGCTGTCGGCAATACACGCTGTGCCGCTGCGGCTGTGAATGCAGTTCCCCTTTGAAGAAGGTAGCGCGATGCTCTTGGCTAGAGATGAACTGGTACCAAAGTAATGTTGACCTTGCTTTCGAGAGCTATCAGGCCGCAATCACGCCCACTACAATGCCGGAGCGGTATGAATATTTCTCGAAACTGGCGCCTGATTGTTGTCATAGGAGTGATTCTCGTCTATGCGGTGGTGTCACTTAGCCTGTCTCCTGGTTTGCCTTTAACGTGTTTCAGCGACACGGTCCAGTTTCTTCTTTTCTTCAGTGCTTCCCTTCGGATGTCGGGAAACGCCGTTTCAAGCCGAGGGCAAATTCGATTGTTCTGGGCGCTGATCGCCGCCGGAAGTTTCATGTCCACGGCGAACCTGGGGCTATGGGCGCTCTATGAGGTGGCGTTGCGCCGCCCCCTCCCTGAGCCGTTCATCGGGGACGTAATTCTCTTCCTGCATATCGTTCCGCTGATGGCCGCGGTCGCTTTGCGCCCGCATCGCCTACTGGAGGAACGCAGGCCATATTTCATTACGCTCAATTTTCTGATGCTGGTGGTGTGGTGGGTTTTCGTCTATGCGTTTGTGATCTTTCCCGACCAGTATGTCACGCACAATATTGCAATCTACACGCGCAATTATGACCTCTTATATTTTTTGGAGAATCTTGCGCTGATCACGATCCTGGCGGTGCTCGCGCTCTCCGCCCGCGGCGCGTGGCGAAGCATCTATTGGAACCTGTTCGTTTCCTTTGCGCTTTACACGATGAGTTCCGAGCAGATCAACGCCGCCATCAGTCACGGCCGATACTATTCGGGAAGCGCCTACGATATTCCGTTCGTTGCCTCAATCGTGTGGTTGGCATATGCTGGCGCGCTGGCGCGCAGCTTGAACCCCTCCTGCGAAGCTTCTCCAGGCAAGGGGGAGCGCTGGTCCTCGGTCGCAACACGCCTTGCCATGCTGGCAATCCTTTCCTTGCCCACCATGGGCTTCTGGGCCTGGTTCGGCAGCAATGACCCTTATCGCTTGCGTAGCCTCCGGCTGATGGTGAGTCTCGCGGCAATCCTGGCGCTCGGCGTCTTCGTTTTCGTCCATCAATATTTGCTTGATGGCGAACTTGTGAAACTGCTGGCGAGCTCACGGCGCAGTCTGGAAAATCTTCAGCGATTGCAAACACAGATAGTACAGAAAGAGAAACTGGCGTCGTTGGGCCAGATGGTAGCCGGCGCTGCGCATGAAATCAGTCAGCCACTAGTCGCCATCCTGAGATATTCGGAGTTACTCGCAGCCAAAGACAGTCTCGATTCCAGTCAGCAGAAAATGATCGAGAGGATCGGACAGCAGGCAAGGCGTACTCAGGAGTTAGTTGCCGGCCTGCTGAGCTTCGCACAACAGTCACCGGCGGAAAAGACGCTGGTGGACATGGGTTCGCTCCTGCGACGCGCCTTGCAGATGGAAACCCTGCGGATGGAAAGCAAGAAAATTCAGGTGACCTCGCAAATAGCATTGGGGCTCCCACCCATCCTGGGCAATGCCAATCAGTTGTTTCAGTGCTGCCTGGAAATTATGGGCAACGCCACGGACGCCCTGAAGGACTCGGGCGGTGGGACATTCTCCGTGAGAGCATGGCAGGCAGACGGAGAAATTATGGTGGAGTTTTCTGATTCCGGCCCGGGAGTGCGGGAACCAAAACGCGTTTTTGATCCCTTTTACACTACCAAGCCGATTGGCAAAGGTGCCGGCCTGGGTTTGAGCATTGTGTACGGAATTGTGCAGGACCATCACGGGCAGATTACTTGTGAAAACCACCCAGGCCGCGGCGTCGCTTTTGTCCTGTCTTTTCCCATTGCGCGCCAGGAATTATTGACTGAAGACCTGACCGAGGCCGCGGCCACTTAGCACCTTTACCCGCATCGCATCCATCCCGAGCAAGAATGGTGTCCCCCCTCCTGTAACATGAGGTCGGATGGAACCGCGGCCCCTGACTCACACCAGTACTCAAGTACTCGAATTCGAGTCCTTTCGGCAACTCTTGTACGGCTATGCGGTCTCTGAACTGGGGCAACTGCGCATCGGCGCAATTTCGCCGTCCTGCGACAGGGAATGGATTGAGAAGCAGCAACAACTCACGGTTGAGCTTCGCGAGTTCCGCCGCGTGGGCAGCAGTTTCGAGTTTTCAGGATTAGTGCCAGTCAGCGAATTCGTTGAAAGGGCGCGCATCATCGGCGCGGCCCTCGAGATCAAAGAGATCAGCGACATCGTACTTCTCGTGGATCGCGCGGCGGAGTGGCGCGAAATCGCTCTGAATCCCCCTGCGTCAATGAAGATTGAATGGAAGTCTGTGCCACAGCTCTCGTTGCGCATCATTGACTTTACGCAATTTCTCCGCGGATTCCGCAACAAGATCGCTCCGGATGGAACTCTCGAAGATCGCGCATCGGCGAATCTGGCTCGTATTCGCAAGGATGTTGAAAAACAGAAGCGAACCATTCAGGAATCCTTGCGCTCCTATGCGCGGCGGCTCGCTGAAGGCGGAGCAGTGCAGGAAGAGCTTGTCACGATTCGCGATGAACGTTTTGTGATCCCGATCAAAGTCGAGCAGAAGAGACGGGTGCAGGGCGTTGTGCATGGCGCGAGTTCCAGTGGGCAGACGGTCTTCATTGAACCGCTCGAAACTATTGAGCAGAACAATGAACTCGTACGTTTGCGTGAAGAAGAACAGGCTGAAATCCACCGTATTTTGGTGGAAATGACGGAACGCATCGCTGAGCATAGCGATGCGGTCATTGCGTCTGAAGAAGCGCTGGCCGAATTAGAGTTGCAGTTTGCTAAAGCACGCTTCGCCGAGGAATACAACTGTGTGCCGGTCGCGTTTCTTGGACAGGAAGGATCACACGCGCGGATCGTTCTGGAAAAGGCTCGCCATCCACTGCTCGAACGGAATCTGAGAGCAAGAGGTGGACAGATTGTGCCTACGAGCATCGAACTGGATCAAGACCACCGACAGCTCATCATCACGGGGCCGAACACCGGGGGCAAAACGGTTGCTCTCAAAACTTTGGGATTGCTGGCGTTGATGGCGCAGTCCGGCGTTCCTGTTCCCGCCGACCGAGCCGAGCTCCCGATTTTCGATGCCGTGCTCGCCGATATCGGTGATTACCAATCTATCGAACAGAATTTGTCCACGTTCTCCGCCCACGTCAGCAGGATTGATTCCATTTCGCGCATTGCGACCTCGAATTCGCTCGTCTTACTCGATGAGCTTGGTTCTGCTACTGACCCCGAAGAAGGAGCTGCGCTGGCCGTTGCCATCGCTGATCACTTTCGCCAGATCGGCGGTGTGACTATAGTTTCCACGCACCATAGATCACTGAAGGTCTATGGCGCGAACACGCCGGGTGTGGCGAATGCCTCGGTTGGATTTGACGAGGCTACATTGCAGCCAACCTACGAGCTGAAACTCGGGGTACCGGGAGCTTCGGCGGGAATCAACATCGCGCAACGTCTGGGATTGAATCTTGCCATCATCGATTCTGCCCGTGCGCGACTAGGCACGCAGGCGAAAGATGTCGGCCAGTTTCTCGATCAACTGCACGCGCGGTTGCAGGCAGTGGAGTCCGAGCGGCTTCGAATAAAGGCGCGGGAAGCCGAACTCGCGCGCGAGAAGGCACGTCTTGATGCCGAGGGCTGGAAAGCGCAGCAGACCAAAGTCAGAGAGTTAGAAAAGAAGTTGGAGGCGGTCTTGAGGGATTTTGAGTATCGCGCGCGGGAAGCCGTCGCCGCCGTCCAGGATCGTGCCGCTGCACAAAAGGTGTCGAAAGATGCGGAGCGCAGGATCTCAAAGCTGCGCCGCGAATTGCGTGAGCATTTCGATTCGACTGTGGTGGCGCATAAGACCGGTGCGGATCAGGGCGATCCCAATGCTCAGCCGCAGCTTGTGAAGCATGTTGGTGACGGGGACACGGTAAAGCTGAAATCCGTCGGTCGACCCGCGCTGGTTACGCGCAAACTCGATGAGGATCGCTTCGAAGTCGAAGTCGGGGCCATGAAAATGAAGATCGGGCGCGAGGACATCGCTGAAGTCCTGGCACGCGCTTCAGATTCTCCGGTGAAAGCTGCGCGGGCGCGGGGCATTTCGGTGTCGCTGGAGAGCGAAAAGCAGAGCGTGCCCTCGGAGATCAATGTGATTGGGCAGACTGTCGACGAAGCCACTCGCGAGGTAGAAAAATTCGTAGATCGCGCTTTCCTCGCCGGCCTACCTCGCGTTCGCGTCGTCCATGGCAGCGGAATGGGCATTTTGCGCAAAGCGCTGAGGCAATTTCTGCAGAAACATCCCCACGTGGAATCGGTGACGGAGCCTCCGCAGAATGAGGGCGGCGGGGGGGCGACAGTGGTCGAGCTTCGAATCTAACTAGAGCTGATTTCATAAGCCAGTGCGGATAGGAACCGTAGCCTGGCGGCGGCCAATAGATTTAAGTTACGCGCTTGTGGGCACTGTGGCGGGAATGGGGAGCCAGTGGCTGATGAAACTGCCCACCTACGGTCTGCTGCGGAATTCGTTCCGGTCGTCGCAGGAGATCCGCACGATGCGTACCTACTGGCAGCAGCGCAACGATCTCATACCGGCAGCCGTCTCTCACATCCAGCGGATACAGAAGGCGCTGACAGAGGTGAATATCCAGCTGGCCAATGTATTGAGCGATGTCAGCGGGGTGACCGGACAGGCCATCCTCAAGGCCATTCTGGCGGGCGAACGCGATCCGCATAAGCTGGCTGCGTTGCGGGATCCTCGGGTGAAGGCGAGCGAGGAACAAATCGCGCGGTATCTGGAGGGCAACTGGGTCGAAAATCTCATCGGAGCAGGACATAGGGCAGCGGCTTTCGGATCCCCACACTGCGCAGGGACTTGCTGGCGCGAATGGAGGACTGTTTTTCAGGCAGCATTCAGACCTCGCCCATACAAACAATATCTGGCGGAAGAGCCACAAGCGGCCTTGGAAGCCGTAGCCCGAGGCACTCGCGATATACCCCTTACGGTGGGTAAAGCTCGACTAGGCGGCAAACGCCGGATTCTGGGAAAAATTCAGGCGGCATTTGAAACAGCCGGCATCTGGCAGATGATGCAGAAAAATATACCGGCGGAGCAATATACGTATCCCGGTGATCCGCTAAAAATCGATGTCGCGTACCGCTCGAACGGCGTGATCAAAATGCTGCAAGCGCTTTCTCTCGAAGCAAACGTCGACGCCGCGAAGGCGCTGGCCTTCAGCTACCCGCAGCTGGTTAGAGGCATTGCAGGCCATGAGAGGGCTGAAACATTCCTGACCGCTGTAGTAGATGACGACCTCCCTCGTGCCAATCCGGGGATCGATTTCGCCCTCGGGGCATTGGAGAGAACTGGCATTACCGTCGCCGTAGAAATGCCTCTGATTGCCGAGAAGGCGCGACAAGAGCTTAGAGCCTAAAATCGGCTGTACTTCCAGTCGCCAAGGGTTGTAGTTTCCGCGATTTCCTAAGTCGTAGAACGGAACTTGTCGAAATCCACAGTTTCTCCACAGAAGTAGAAGCCTGCTATATTCCTTTCGGCGATTCTCTCCCGCACAATTCCTTCGGCCACCCTCTCCAGTCATGGCTAACCCAGGCGACTTCGCGTACACGCTCAAGGAGCAGGCGGACATTGTCCGCATCGTCGGCGACTACGTTAGGCTGAAAAAGGCCGGCGCGCAGAATTATTCCGGCCTTTGCCCCTTCCACAACGAGAAGACTCCGTCGTTCTCGGTTCACGCCACGCGCCAGTTCTATCACTGCTTCGGTTGTGGAGCGTCCGGTGATGTCTTCAGCTTCGTTCAAAAGGTTGAAAACATCACGTTTCCCGAGGCCATAAGGGCCGTCGCCCAGAAGCTGGGCATCGCGCTGCCCAAAATCAATTACAGCAGCCCTGTCGAGGCAAAAGAAGCCAGGCTGCGCACTGTCCTGCTCGAAGTCCATGAGCGAGCGTGTGCATTTTTCCAGCAGTATCTCGAGCGCCCCGAGGGAGCCCATGCCCGCCAGTACCTTGCCGGTCGCGGCCTGAACGAGGAAATTATCCGGCAGTTTCGCATCGGCTTTGCGTCGGATTCCGGATTCCTTCTGCGCGACCGCCTGAAGGGCGATTTCGACGAAGAGGTGCTGCGCGAGAGCGGCCTTTTTTCCTGGAAGCAGGACGGGCAGGGAGCTCGGACGTCGGAGCCCGAGGGGCGCACGGGTGGCGATGACGGCGTAGCTGCAACCTCTGGCGGCACGAGAGGAAATGACGAGGTCCGAGGTCCGAAGTCCGACGCCCGCTCAACCGTCATGTATTCGAAATTCCGCAACCGGGTGATGTTTCCCATCGCCAACGAACACGGAAAAATCATCGCCTTTACCGGACGTAGGTTATCAACCGACGAAAAGGCCGGGCCGAAGTATTTGAACTCGCCCGAGACTGCGATCTATTCCAAGTCGCGCGTGCTCTTCAATCTGGACAAAGCAAAAGAGTGGATTCGGAAGGAATACGCCATCCTCGTCGAAGGCCAGATGGACTGTATCTCGGTTTACGCCGCCGGCTTCCATAACGTGATCGCAACTTCGGGGACGGCCTTCAGTGACTCGCAGGCTCGCCTGCTCGGTCGTTTCAGCAAAAACCTGGTAGTGAATTTCGATCCAGACGCCGCCGGCGCCAGGGCCACGGAGCGCACTCTGGGCGTTCTGGTCGAAGAGGAATTCCAGATCAAAGTCCTCACTCTAGAATCCGGTTTTGATCCCGACCTATTCATCCGTCGCAAGGGCAAAGACGCCTACGGGCAAGCCTTAAAGCATTCTCAGCGCTACTTCGATTATTTAATCGAGCGTGCGCGCTCCCAATTCCCAGTACGCAGTGCCCAAGGCAAGGTGCAAGCGCTGAATTATCTGCTTCCCCACATTCAGCGGGTGCCCAGCCGTATCGTTCGCGACGAGTTAGCCACCGAAATCGCGCAAAAGCTCAGCATTGATTCTGCCGTGCTTCGCCAGGAACTGAAGCACGCCGCCGCCAAGCGCTCGTCCACAGCTGTGAAGACAACCGCCGAGACCCAGGTGACCGATGCAGAGAAAATCCTGATTCGTGCGCTGGCCTCGGGCACAGAAATGCAAACCTCCGAAGAGCATCTCTCCGCGCGTGATGGCGGCGAGGAAGAGTTCGACCCCGCGCGCCAGGCCCAATTTGCGCTGAAAGCTGAACCAGTGCACAGCGGGTTAGCCACAGAGTCCTTGATCGAAGCTCTCCTCAATATGTCGCCGGACATCGTCGATGTTATGGCGTTGCCCCTGACGGAAGCCGACCGTAACCTGGTCGCCGCCATCCTGATGAAGGAAGAGGAGGAACTGACTCCGGAGCGGCTGGAGGGAGCCGTAAAGGCGCTGCGCCGCATCCAGGTGCGGCGGAAGCTTGAGCAAGTCCAGCGCGAGCTGCAGGCGCGCCAGGGCCAGGAGCCGGCCCGGTTGCAAGCCTTGCTCGAAGAGAAAATCCGCCTGAAACGGGCCCTGATGGACCCCGGTGCGGGCGAGCAGGGAGGTGCGATTTCGGCGGTTTAGGACAGGAACCCTGAAACTAAACCGTGCTCAATGCCATCTAAATTATTAGCAGATAGCAACATAGGGTGGTGGTGTGCCAAATCAGGAGAGTTCCCGATATTCGGACAGCAGCGTACATGCTATACTCTGAAAGTTTGTGCCTGGCTCGCTGTTCCGCTACTTCACATTCCCACCGCCAATAACTTTTCGCGTCTTCATCCGAAGGCGCACTGAGGAAATCCGTTTTGGCTCTTGACGATAAATACGACGATATCAAAAAGCTGATCGACGCAGGCAAAGAGAAGGGATATCTCACTTACGATCAGGTCAATGACCTCATCCCGCAGGACGTGCAAAGTCCCGACGACCTCGACGATCTGCTGAGCACAATCAGTACACAAGGCATCGATGTGCTGGAAGGGCCGAAAATGCCCGGCTCGGCGCTCGATAAAAAATTCGACGAAGAGGAACTCGGCGAAGACGTAGAACTCGATCTCACTCCCGGCGCTCTCGAAAAAACCAACGATCCCGTCAGGATGTACCTGCGGGAAATGGGCACCGTTCCGCTGCTCACCCGCGAAGGCGAAGTTGAAATCGCCAAGCGTATCGAGCGCGGCCAGTTGCGCGTTCTTAAGGCGCTTTCGCGATCGCCCATTGTCATTAATGAACTACTGGCTCTGGGAGAAGATCTCAAGAAGAGCGTCCGCTCCATCAAGGAAGTGGTCACCTTCGATGAGGAAGAGATCACCGATGAAATTCTTCAGAACCGCCTGAAGGAATTCACCGGCAAGATCGACGATCTGGCAAAAGCCTACAAGAAAGCCGGCCAGCTCCAGGAAAAGTTCATCAACGTATCGCAGAAGAAAAACCCCAAGCCATATCGCCGGCTACGCCACCTACTGGCGCGTGGCATTGTGAACGTATCGCTCTGCGTTCGCAACCTTGGGTTCACCAACACCGAGCGCAAGCGGCTGATCGACCGTGTGAACAAGACGGTCGATACCATGCGCTCGTTGGACCGCCAGTCGCAGAACCTTGAGCGCAAGGCCGATGCGACACGCAGCGAAGACCAGAAGAAGGAATACCGTCGCCAGTCGCGCGCCATTCGTTCCGAACTCGAAAAACTCGAGGTCGAAGCCGGCGTCGCGTTCCAGGAGCTGAAGCGCACCCAGCGCGAGATCATCCAGGGCGACATTGACGCCGAGCAGGCCAAGCGTGAACTGATCGAAGCCAACCTGCGCCTGGTGGTCTCGATTGCCAAGAAGTACACCAACCGCGGCTTGCAGTTCCTGGACCTGATCCAGGAAGGCAACATCGGTCTGATGAAAGCCGTCGACAAATTCGAGTACCGCCGCGGCTATAAGTTTTCAACTTATGCCACGTGGTGGATTCGGCAGGCAATTACTCGCGCAATTGCTGATCAGGCGCGCACGATTCGCATTCCCGTCCACATGATCGAAACCATCAACAAGCTGATCCGCACCTCGCGGCAGCTCGTTCAGGAACTGGGACGCGAACCGACGTCGGAAGAAATCGCCAAGCGCATGGACATTCCTGTAGCGAAGGTCCGTAAAGTTCTCAAGATCGCACAGGAACCGATCTCACTCGAAACGCCCATCGGCGAAGAGGAAGACTCGCATCTGGGCGACTTCATTGAAGATCGCGGGGTGGTGTCACCGGCAGAGGCCGTGATCAACGTCAACCTCAAAGACCAGACCTCGCAGGTACTGCGCACACTGACGCCGCGCGAAGAGCGTGTCATCAAAATGCGCTTCGGCTTGGAAGACGGCAGTGAGCACACGCTCGAAGAGGTCGGCCAGTCATTCGCCGTAACCCGCGAGCGCATCCGGCAAATCGAAGCCAAGGCGCTGCGCAAGCTGCGCCACCCCTCCCGTTCGCGAAAGCTGCGCGCGTTCCTGGATGGTGTAAGGGACTAGCTTGTGTGGGCGGGTGCCCCCGCCTCCTTCGGCATAAATCCAGAGTTACTTGCCAGAGGTCGGCTCGGGCAAGTCATTTCACGACACTTGGCTTGAGCCAATGATATTTTTAGGCCAGCAAGAAATGCCGAGATTTCACGGTTGATCAGAACCCAAATCGGCGTAAGTGACGGTTCGCGGCGCCTGAAGACCTTGCCGGTCTGAGCGTTTTGGCACAGCTGAAATCACGGTCCTGACACGAAATCGTTACGGAGCAGACGCGCTCCTGCAGGGCTGCTTTCATCTGCGCAGGCACCTCCCATCAGCGACGGAGCGTGCAACCTGCTTCACAGTGTTCTCTTAAACAGGGGGGTCGCGATGCTCAGGGTCACCACCGCGAAAATCGACAGATAAATCATGTCCGGAAGGATTGCTGAGAATCCCGCTTCTTTCAGAAGCAACGCTTTAAATCCGTGGATGGCGTAAGTGAACGGATCCACCTTCGCAATAGCGCGCAGCCAGAACGGGAACGCCTGAATGGGATAGATCGAGCCGCTGGGGAAAAACAGCAGGGTGTTCAGAATTCCGAAAATGGCTCGTGGTACCAGCGGATCCTCCACTCTTACCATCAGCAGGAACATCATGGTGTTGAATGCGATCGAGGTGAGAAAGATCATGATCATCAGCCCGACCATGGTGAACGGTTTGAAGAGGGTGCCCACGCCGGCCAAGAGTGACCCAATAATCGTAATCACCACTCCTGTCAGGACGGCTTTGATAGCCCCAGCAGTGTTCAGTCCGAAGACAAGTTCAGTCTTAGTGATCGGTGTGACGAGATAGCCCTCATGCACGCCGCGTGCCTTGTCATCGATGTAAAGCATGCCGCCGCCAATCATCACTGAAACAAACATAGCGAGCGCAATCGAGCCGGGTAGCAGGTACTTCATGTACTCGATATAGGGATAGAGTTCCACGATCTGCAGCACAGTCTGCTGCAGCATGCGGGGTTCTACGTTGGGACGATTGAGCGCCTTGGTGATGTCGGCAAGTTCTCCTTCGAGGGTCGAACTCATGAAGTTGTCAGTGTTGTCCACCACCAGCGCGATGCGCGGTTGATCCTGCTCGTACACCCGCCGTGAATACTGCGGAGGAATAATCACTGCGCCCTGAATTTTGCCGTTGCGAACGTCTTCCATTGCCTGCTTGTCGTTGGTGTAGTAGACAGGCAGGAAAGTGCGCATGTTGGCGCGCACGGAGTCGAAAGCCTGGCGAATTTTCAGCGCCTGCGAGCCGCCGTCCTCATCGACCAGTCCCAGCTTTGCGTCTTTAATCTTGCCGCCAAATGCATTCCCCAGCACGATCAACTGCACGAGCGGGAAGATCATAGACGCCATCATCAGCGCCGGAGAGCGGAAAAACTTGCGCATCTCGCGTTCAACAATTGCCATCATCCGATTCATGGCTGCATTCCTGGCCGGGACGGCATCGTGAAGCCGTAGGCTTTTACCAGTTCATCGCGCAACTGCCGACCGGTGTAGTGGACGAAGACATCGTCCAGGGTTGTGTTCTGCACGGAAAGCGATTTCACTTCCACGCCGTTATGCACCGACATTTCCACTAACTCCGTAACCGTGCGTGAGCCGTCGCCGGTGAGGATGCGGAACATTCCCGCGCCTTCGTGCTTGACCGAGGTCACCTCGCTTAGTTTGCGCAGACGCTGCTCCCAGTCGGCAGGAGCATTTTGAAATTGCACCTCGATCACATTTGAGCCGGGCACGCTCGCTTTCAGCGCTGTCGGAGTATCCAGCGCCACCAGTTTTCCGTGATCCACGATGGCGATGCGGTCGCACAGGCGATCGGCCTCGTCCATGTAGTGGGTGGTGATCAGGATCGTAAGTTGCCGGTTGCTCTTGATCTTGGTCAGCATCTCCCATACCGCAACGCGCGAAACGGGATCGAGGCCGGTGGTCGGCTCGTCGAGAAAGAAGATTCGAGGACTGTGCACCAGACCCCGTGCGATCTCCAGGCGTCGCCGCATGCCGCCGGAAAGCGTCTTGGTTTGGGCGTTCCGCCATTTGGTCAGATCCACGGTCTCCAGCAATTCATCGATCGCCACTTTCCGCGTCTTCGCGGGAACGTCGTACAGCTTGGCGTAGATGTTGAGATTCTCCTCGACGGTCAGGTCGAGATCGCTGGTGAGCGCCTGCGGAATCACGCCGATGGCTCGCCGCGCAGCATCCGCTTCCTTTTGCACGTCGTGTCCGGCAATGCGAGCCGTACCTGCGGTGATCGGAATCAGCGTCGTCATCATGCGAATGAGGGTGGACTTCCCTGCTCCATTCGGACCAAGCAGCCCGAAGATTTCTTCTTCCTTCACAGTGAACGAAACGACATCCACTGCGGTGAAATCGCCATATTTTTTGACGATGTGTTCCACCTCGATGGCATTGGGTGCCGCCTGGGTGTGTCCATTGCCGGAAAACTCCGGTACAGTCCCGCCGTTCGCCTTGAAATCTGCAATCATCGGTTCTGCACTGCTTCTGCGCTTACGTTCCCTGCCGTTCCTTTAAGCTGCGCGGGCGAGACAAGCACTTCCGCAGTCATGCCGGGAACGTAGGCGCCCCTCGGGTTATCCAGCCGGACCTTGAGCACAATGGTCTTGATGTCGCGCTTGCGCCGGCTGACGTCCCGTTGGGTTGCGAAGTCTGCTTCGGCGGACTTAAAGAAGACTTTGCCGGAGGTGATGGTGCCTCCGGGCAGGCGGATGCGCAACGCGTCTCCCAGGCCGATGTGGTCCGCCTGAGTCTCGGGAATCGCAGCCCGCACCCAGGTGTCGCTCAGCTCAACGATGGTGACGATCGGCTGGCCGGGATTGAGCACTTCGCCCTCGCGGGCGGCGCGCACTGAAACCGTTCCGGTTATCGGCGCGTAGATTTTCGTGTACCCCAAACGAACTTCCGACTGCTTGAGCATGGCTTCCGCATTCGCCAACTGACTGCGTGTAGAAGCTACCGTGCTCTGGGCGGCGTGGGCTTGATGCGTATTCGCGATTGCCGTATTCAACTCTGCTTCTGCTGCACTCACCTGCTTTTGCAGCGCCTGCACCGTGGCCTGCTGAGCCTTCAAATTGCTCTCCGCCTGAACGCGTTCCTGCTCGGAAGCTACGCCCTGTTTCGCCAGCTCAATGATTCGCCGGCTGTCGCTCTCCGTGCGTTGCAGAGTCGCTTCCGCCTGGATCAGTTGAGCACGCGTCGATTCCAGCCGTGCCTGCGCATTGGCCACACCACTAGAAGTCGAGCCCGCAGTTGCTTCCTCGGTTGCGCGAGTGGCGGCGACCTGCGAGCGGAGGCTGTCGATGGTTGCTGCCGCGGCGCGCGCCTGCGCCTCCAGTTCAGAAGGATCGAGCACCGCTATCAGATCTCCCTGCTTTAGTTGCGTTCCTTCATCCACCAGCAGCTTGTAAATGCGGCCTTGCACCTGGGGACTGACGATCACCTGGTTGGAATCGACCGTCCCGATCAGCACCAGATCCCGGGATCGCGGCGTAGAAAGGAAGTAATAGCCGACAGCAATCGAAAGGATGATTGCGAGAATCATCAGAAACTTGTTTCGAGTGCTCATTTTCTTTCCCCTTCACGCCTTCCATCGGCGGGCCGGAACAATGCTGCAGAGACGAAGTCCAAGACAGCCGCGCGCCTTTGCGCCACGCGATCCGCCGCCAAGGGATCGGTTCCGCTCATAATCCGCATCACCGGTGCGTTAGTGAAATAGAAAACAATCACCGCGATCATGGTTGGGATGAATTGCAGAGGATCGACTTGCCGGAAGTCACCCGTGGCCTGTCCCGCTTTCAAGACTTCTGAGATCTTGCTAAAGAGGGGACGAAAATACTGTTTTGCGATGCGCTCCAGCTGCCCCGCGCTGCCCCGTCCAGCACGCATCATTTCGCCTTGAACAATGCGCGGGTAAGAAGGATGACTGGCTACATAATCGAAATGCGCGCCCGCGTAGGCCAAGATCTTTTCCCGCGGGGGCAGTTCCTTTGAAAGTACTTTCATGACCGCGGAGGTCAGCCCACCGAATACTTCGTCGAGCACCGCTGCATAAAGCCCCTCTTTGTCCCGGAAGTAGTAATAGAGCAGCGCTTTGTTGACGCGAGCGGCACGAGCTATCGCGTCGGTGCGCGCACCGGCCACACCTTCACGCGAGAACTCACGAACCGCGGCCTGCAGGATGGCGGCACGACTCTCTTCCGGTCGTCCCCGGGATCCAAAGCGCGTTCTGGAAACTTCACCCTTCATATCGAAGTAATCTTAATTAATTAACCAGTTAGTTAGATTATACGCCCAGCAGGCAGCGAAAGACAATTGCTATTTCTTGTGGATCAGTCGCCCCGAAAAAAGCGCTTAAGGCTCATGTCCGTCAGTCAAAGGCATACGCGCGGAAAGTTGGGCTCCACTCACCCGCCATATGCCGGTTTCCATTTTCATCGTGTAGGTGAGGCGTGGCAGGAAGCAGAGAGTCTCCGGCTTGCCACGCTACATTTTAGAACGACAATCCGATTTGACCTTCGTTCTTCCGCAAAATCATCCGCCTCGATCGTGACTTCGAATTTTTCTGCGTTTGCGGCGGCTCGATGAACAGCAGAATCGGACCGGTTTCACTGATCTGCAGGTCGCGTTTCAAACTTTTGTAATGAACAGTAACGATGCGGAGAGAACAGTGGGGTCTCGAGTTAGCGTTCACTTCCTCCGTTGGCATGGATTTGCGAGTAGCAATTTCAGCAACTTAGGCAGCTTTGGCAAGTTCGTTACCAGACGTTACTATCAGGCAGTGTCCATCTTCCCCCGCACTTTGGTGGTTTGACCCTCCGAGGAAGTGACCCTACCATCGACCCACGCGTTGTCTAACTTCGATGCAGTTGAAAGCTGAACGTCATAGCAGGAGGCTGATGCCCCTGTCGTGAGGACGTGATCACACAATAATGTCCGTACCTGACAATCTTTGCAGTGCCAAGACTCGCGGCTTCACGATGATCGAAATGGCCATTGTCATCGCCATCGTGTTCATCGTTTCGAGCATGGCGTTTATGAGTTTGCAGCCAGTACTGAAAGATGCGCGCGCGAACACTGCCTTCAACAACGTGCTTATGCAACTGCGCATTGCTCGACAGCGTGCTGTGACTGAACGCAAGCAGTACATCGTGTGCCTGGGAAATGCCGCGCCGGCCGGCGCTGCTACACCTTTGGGAGCGCCGAACGCGCAAAGTATTCAGGTCTACCGGTGGGATGCAGGTACCGCACTCTCTGCCGCTGCTCAAGTCACGGCCATCACGCTGCCCTACGACATTGGCTTTCAGACCCTCACGGGTTTGCCAAACACCCCGGCCACAGTGCCGGATGGATTCGGAACGGGATCAACTGCCATTGATTTCGATCAAGGTGTCAACAACGGAATTCGTGATCAGGTCATGTTCCTGCCGGATGGCTCAGCGCACGACACGAACGGAAATCTGAGCAGCGGCATCGTGTACATCGCTCGCAATGCAGAGTTGTACAGTTCACGCGCGGTTACGCTATACGCGGCCACGGGCCGGATTCGCGGCTGGCGCCTGAACAAGGTTTCCGGAAGCCCTGTCTGGTCGGAACAATGAAGATCACGCAACAATTGCCGCGCGCGGGAATGAAGCAAAAGCAGCAAGGATTCGCCCTGCTCGAAACGCTGATTGCCATTGTAGTACTGATGATCGGCTTGCTGGCGGTCCTGGCAACTTTCGCGCTGGCCATCGGGAACACGCAGAGTGTCCAGCTTGATGCGATAGCACGGCAGAAGGCCGCAGAGGCCATGGAAAGCATCTTCACTGCCCGCCACTCCGGCTCGCGGAGCTTCGACCAGCTCCAAAACGTTGGAAGCGGTACCGGCATCTTCACGCAAGGATTCACTCTCCTGACAGAACCCGGAGCGGATGGCTTGGTCGGCACCGCTGACGATGACCCGCCAGCGACCGTTACTGTGCCGGGGTCGAACGGCACGAGCAGTGCGCCGGTAACCATCAGCTTGGCGAACTTCACTCGCCAGATTCAGATCAGCAACGTGGCTAACAATCCCAACGTGCGTCAGATCACCGTGACGGTCAAATATCCGGTGCCGCAAGGTTGGTATCGCACTTACGAGGTGCGGGCGCTGATTTCGTCGTTCCGCTGAGAGGAGAACATGCGATCGGGGTCGAACACAGCGAAAGGCTTCACACTACTTGAGCTCATGGTTGCGGTAGCTCTCGGCCTCATCGTTCTCGCGGCAACCACGCAATTATTCAAGAGTGGCATGGATGCGACGATTCTGGTTTCTCAGCAGTCCGAGATGCAGCAGAGCGTGCGCTCCGCGCTTAACCTGGTCGCGAAAGATGTGAGCATGGCGGGCTCGGGTTTACCCTCGGGAGGCCTGTCGTTGCCTAACGGGACCGGCTCGGTTCCTTCGTTTTTCGCAGTTGATTCCAACCGCGCCTGGCTGGCCAACAACACCTATCCTTCGGGCACGGTAGGCGGCGCCCCGGTTTCGAATTACATGTACGGCATCGTTCCCGGTCCGAACAATGGCTTGGAACAGGGAGGGCCGAACACCATTCAAGCCACCGGGCAGGGAGCGGACGCTGTCACCGTCATTTACGCCGACTACAGCTTCCCACTGGACCAATACACGATCACCTTTCCCGCGGGAAATCCCAACGGGGATGCCATCGATGTTGCCCCTCCCGCCAATCCGCCCGCAGGTTTCCCGGCGATTCTTTCACCAACCGGAATCCAGGTCGGCGACTTGATCCTGCTGAATAACACGAAAGGCCCGGCAGTAGGAGAAGTGACCGGCATCTCGAACGCGGGCGGCCGAATCACGTTCGCGGACGCTGACCCGCTGAAGGTCAACCAGTCCGGCGCACTCAACGGGAACATCAAGTACATCGTTACAGGAAGCAATACGGTTGCGCGGCGAATCTGGGCAGTCACTTACTTCATTGAAGTGCCGCAGAATGGACAGCCGCCGCGGTTGATGCGTCAGGTGAGCGGCCAGAATCCCGCTCCCGTGGCTGACAACATAATCGGTTTGAAGATTACTTATGACCTTTGCGACGGTACGAATGGGCCATCGTGCGGTAGCGTAAGCGACCCCATCGGCAGCAGCTACTCCCCCAACCAGATTAATAAAGTCAACATTCAAGTGATGGGGCAGACTCTCAACTCCTACGGCAATCGGTCCCGCAGTATGGCGTTGATGACGTCGGTCAGCACTCGAAGCCTGTCATTCAAAGATCGCTATCAGTAGGGAATGAGATAAAGTTCAGGGGAGCGTTGCATGCCTAAGCGTTTCGGCCGTACCAGGGGATTTACTCTCATTGCCAGTCTGCTGGTGTTGTTGTTGTTGTCGGCGCTTGCCATCGGGCTGCTGTTCATGGTTCACGGAGCCGGCCAGATCGGCAGTAATGATCTGGAGACCAACGTGGCATACTACGGCGCTGAGTCAGGCATGGAGTTGCTCACCGCAAACCTCGCGGCACTTTATCAATCGTCTCAGTCCCCAACCCCTGCCCAGCTCACAAACCTTACCAACAACCCGCCAGACGCCACCATGGTCGGGAGTATGAACTATGTAGAGAAGATCAGCTGGACACCGGACGCCAACGGCAATCCGCAAGCAAGGACCAGCATCATCAGCTCCGGACCGAGTGAAGGTCTAATGGCTGAGATTATCCCATTGACGCTGCAAGTAACGGCCACACGGCCGGGCGGCGCTTCGGTCAATATGACTCGGGGCGTCGAGGTCGCGCTAATCCCCGTCTTTCAGTTCGGCGTGTTTTCCGATAGCGACTTGAGTTACTTCCCTGGACCGAGGTTTGACTTTCAAGGCCGAGTGCACAGCAACGGTAATCTCTTCCTGGCGACCGGCGGTGGCCCGCTTGTCATCGATGCCAAAGTGACCGCCGTAAAAGAGATTATTCGTGACCGGCTGGCCAACGGCTGGCCTACCAGCACGAACTACACGGGCAGCGTCTACGTCCCCAATACGAATGGCGGATGCGATCCGCCCGCAGCCGAGACCAACACTGTCGGTTGCATCAAGTTCGCAGTGACCGATGCCAGCTGGAGCGGCGGAATACCGGCCGCTGGCGGTCCGAACGGCAACTGGCCAAACGTTGCCAGTTCGTATAACGGATTTGTAAAGACCGGCGTGAATCCTCTGCAGCTGCCTTTTGTGCAGGGCGCTGCAAATTCGGCCGGGCAGATTCAAATTATCCGCAAGCGTCCCGACAATACGGAAGCCGCCAGTTCGCCGCTCGGCTCATCGCGCGAGTACAACAAGGCAAACATTCGCATTTTGCTGGCCGATCAGCAGGCCGATCTGCACCCTGACCGCCCGGGAGCGCTTCCGGAAGACATTAATTTAGACAACAACGTCTTTAATGTGGGTGGCGTAGCTACGCCTATCGCTCAGGCGAATGTGGCGATCGACAACAAATGGGTGGCTCCCAAGAGTTTTGGCGCCGCGGCTACTTGGCCCCTTGTCCACGGCTGGTTGAGAGTCGAATACAAAGACGCAGGCGGGAATTGGAATGGAGTGACGACCCAGTGGCTACAGTCGGGATTTGCTCGCGGCGCGAGCGTTCCGACTACGCCGGTCGGCGGCGCCGGACAAAATACTGTCCACCCGAACGCCATCCTGATTCTTCAGCAATTGGCAGATCGGGATGGGAATGGAAGCACTGCGGATGCGGTAGACCAGCCCTCGAATGTCGCCGGGGCGAATAGCTGGTATCCCATCAATTTCTATGATCCGCGGGAAGGTTTCCCACGTGATGCCGCTCCTCCGGGTATGGCGAGTCCTCAGTGCTACGCCAACGGCGTCATGAACGCAGTTGAACTCGACGTAGGAAACTTGCGGCAGTGGTTGCGGGGAGTTATACCCGGCAACGGCGGGCAGGTGGAGTTCACCAGCCAGAACGGCTATCTGGTCTACTTTTCTGATCGCCGTGGCATGAGACTCGATCCCAATGCTACTCCGATCCCTAACGTTCTTACCGGGGAATTTGGTTTCGAAGATGTAATCAATTCTGCTTCGGCGCTCGGAACTCCCGATGGCGTGCTCGAGGCTTCCGAGGACGTTGACGGAAATAAATTGCCGGACAATTGGGGTGCGGCCAATGTAAGCGACGCGTTTCCCCCTAATGTCAGTGCAACAAACCCGTATCAAACACTCGACTGCTTGAACCAGGGACGTCAAAATAGAGTGACCGGGGCACGCCAAGTGCTAAAGCTCGTTGATGGCGGCCTTAACAACCTTCCCACACGGCCGGACAACAATCAGGGTGGCTTCACGGTGGCTTCGGAAAACCCCGTTTACGTGCGCGGGAACTATAACTCTGACGGGACCGACCCCTTCTGGGGAAATCCCTCCGGCAACGGCGATATTCCTCATTCTGCCGCTGCCGTGATCGCCGATTCAGTAACCCTGCTTTCCAACAATTGGTCGGATCTGAACAGCATGCTAAATCCGCTGAACTTAGGCAACCGAAAGACGGCCAGCACTTACTATCGCTTGGCCATTGCCGGTGGCAAGAACATCAATTTTCCGCAGCCGGCCGGCACCGGCCAGGACTTTGGAACTGACGGCGGAGTCCACAACTTTCTCCGCTACATCGAGACCTGGGGCGGTTCCACGCTGTTTTATCGGGGCTCCTTGGTCAGCCTGTACTACTCTCAGTATGCAACCGGCACATTTAAGTGTTGCGCACTGGTCTACTCTCCACCTACCCGCGCCTATTACTTTGACGCGCAGTTCCTGAACCCCACCAATCTGCCGCCCGGTACCCCCATGCTGCAGGACGTAGTCAACCTCACATATTGGCAGGACTTCAAGCCCTACTAAAGAAACAGGCGTGCGCCGCAATGACGCACGCCTATTCTTAGGTGTAGTGCCTAACTCACACCGTTCCGCGTCTTCCACTCACCAGATTGATGACCAGCACGACCAGTGCCAGCACCAGCAGCAGGTGAATGAAACCGCCTAACGTGTACGAACTGACCAGGCCGAGCAACCACAAAACCAGCAGAATCACGAAAATCGTCCAAAGCATAACCACCTCCCTGAAAAGGTCGGATCACACGATCAATAACCCTGCGTTCCTTAGGCCACCTTTGCTGTGACCAGGCTTGCATTTTCCGCATCCGGCACCGGAACATGAACAATATTGTTACGGATGGCATACAGCACCAGCGCGCTCACGGAATGAAGATCGAGTTTCCGCATGATGTTGCTGCGGTGAGTCTCGGCCGTCTTCACGCTCAGGTTCAAAGCCACCGCAACTTCTTTTGAGCTCTTTCCTTCTGCCAGCAGCTGTACAATTTCCCGCTCACGGGCGGTCAAACTGGGTAAGGGAGCACTCGTTTTCGATGTCGAATCACCGCCCCCCAGAAAGCCTTCCAGAATGATCTGTCCCACCCGGGAATTAAAGAAAGTGCGATTCTGCGCCAGTGCTTCAACGGCGGTAACGAGGTCTTTGGCCGCGTCCGACTTCAGTAAATATCCTTTTGCTCCAGCCTTCAGTACTTCCTGCACGACCTGCTCTGAGTCCGTAATAGTCAAAATCAGAATGCGTTGCCCGGATTCGTGTCGCAGAATCTGCCGTGCGGCTTCCAGTCCATTGAGGTTGGGCATTCCGATGTCCAGAATGATGACATCGGGTTTCAATTGCCGGGTCTTCTCGACTGCTTCACGGCCATCAGCAGCCTCGCCGCAAACCACCCATCCTGGATGGGCTGCCAGCAACGAGCACACACCGCGGCGTACAACTTCGTGGTCATCGGCAACAAAAATTCGAAGTGGGTTCGTATCTCACCTCCGGTCAGACGTGCAAGTGTCTAAGGGACGGTAGAGCAGCTACTCTGAAGGTGTCCATCAGGGGAACCATGTACTTAGAGCGGGCAGTTACGTTAGCGGCTGTGTTCGATGAGTTACAGAGATCTGCTGCTAAGAGATAAGGCTCGCCAAAGACTCTGAGTGTTCATTCCGTCAACGCGCAGGCGCTATTTGCGACGGGTAAACCTCTGTGGCAGTCCGGCCAATCAGAAATCGCAGACTCCATTCGCTGGCCAAGGGCTTGCCGTCGACCTCCGGCGGTGTAAATTTCCAATCGCGGGCCGCCTCCATAGTCTTGCGGGCAAAGTAGTTGCTCGGTCCCCTGACCTGGAACGCTGCTCCCGCCACACTGCCGGTGGGAGCCACGCTAACGCGAATGATCACTCTAATTTTTCCATGGATGGTATTGCGCGCTCCCCGCGAGACATCGGGCGACACCTGCTGCGCCACAGCGCCAGGCAGAAGGTCCGCTGCTACTGCTCTCGCCGGTTCGGTCCGAACCGCGGGCGATGAAGTCTCTTGCACGCTCGCAACCGGCTTCACGGCGGACGGCGAACTCTGCCTGAAAAGTTTCGTACCAATAAGACCGGCGATCACGACCGCAGCCAAGACCGTCAACGGCAAATAATTTCGTTTCGTGACCTTTTTTGGCGCTGGACTCGCACGACGCTGCATCGCAACAGCTTGCGTAACCACGGATTGCATTCGAGGCGATGACGCCGGCTCAAGCCGCTCCGTGATCTGGCCAATTTTCCATCGACGCGTCTCCTCAGCCACCAGACAATTCCGCGCAATTTCCAGGAACGGCTGCGGCATTGTGTCCGGTATGCTCAGATTCCATCGGCCCCCATTCGCAGTTGGCAAGCCTTGTGTCAGGGCTTCCAGCACTGTCGCACCCAACGACCAGACATCCGACGCCGAAGAAATTCTTCCGGCCCTCAACTCCGGCGCGCTGTAGGAGTTGCCGTCTCTCGAAAGAGTGGCAGGCGGACGCAACGGATCGATAAGACTGTCGGAGGAAATCTTCACTTGGTCCTGCACAGCCAGGATATTTGCCGGCGTGACGTGGCCATGCACGAGACGTTGGCTGTGAAGATAAGCTAGCGCCTGCAGAACAGGCTTGAGCATATCTCGGACTTCTTGCGCAGTAAGGGGCCGAGCGGGCAGAATTTGTGACAGGTCTTCTTCGGCATACTCCATCACGACATACAACAGGCTGGTATCTTCCTGCTCGCACTGTCCTTTATCAAAGATGCGGAGCAAATGAGGATGCCACAATCCTTGATCCTTTTCCCATCGCGAGAAGCGGCCCTCTTCCACCGGACCCGCGGGAATGAGCTTGATGGCGGCTTTCCTGCGGTCTTCCCCTCTTCCGTACTCGGTGAGAAAAACAGCGCTGTGGTTGGATCCGCCCAGGTACTGGCCCAGGCGATACTTTCCGTTGAGGACTTTTCCTGTCCACTGCCTCCAAGTCTCAACAGTCCGGCTTACCGCGGTAGCTGACATATTGCCCGCCATTTTAGCTGAGCAGGAACGGTGAAAATCATTAAAGAATTACTTTTTGTGGATTTTTTATAATCGCGCCCCGCCGTCCCGAAGAGGAGTTGTCTATGCGATCCTCGCAGGTGCATGCCCCGTCGCCTGGTCATCCTGATGCCGAGCGCAGCGAGGCAGAAGGATCCATGTATTTTCTTTGCCGGGACCCAATCAAGCGAAACCCGGCACTCAGGCCGCCGCTGCAATCCTCCGAATCAGGTCTTCCTGCTCGCCCCTGCTCTCCGCCCCGATAGTGAAGGCATCCAGCACTCCCAGCGACAGCGCGTATTTCAGAGCCTCATCCTGGCGCTCCCGCATATCGCCTTGACCTAGAATCTTCATGCCGATGACGGCCTTTCCCGCGGCCTTCATCTGACGCAGCACCCCAACAATGGTATTCGGGTCGGCATCCATATGCGATCCAATCGGATTAATGCGCGCCAGATCAACCTCTACCCAGGGAGACGTCGCCGCCGCACGCATAGCCTCGATGGAATGGCACGAGCACCCATGCGCACGGATAATCCCTTTCTGCTTCGTTTCAGAGAGCACATCCATTACTCCTCTGTAGCGCTCCGTCCAGTCGCCTTCAGTCAAGCAATGCATGAGACAAATATCGATATAGTCCGTCCCCAGTTCCTTGCGAAACCGGTCCAGATCGGCACGGGCCGTGGCCGGATCGCGAGCCCATGTTTTAGTAAGAACCGTAACCTTGTCCCGCTTCACGTGCTTCAATGCCTCCGCCACATGCGGATGGCTCCCATAAGAATCGGCAGCGTCGAAAAATCGCAGCCCATGCTCATGGCCGTTCAGAAGCAGTTCGGAAAGTCCCTTGAGGCCGAGCGCGGTCTGGTGAGAATGATGGCCTGACCCAACCGTTCCCGTTCCCATCGCCAAGCGGCTGGTTTGAATACCAGTGCTGCCGAGCGTAACGCTGTCTGAGGCCGCGAACTTCCGCCCCAGGGGCGACATGGCCGATGAAGCAGAGTTGAATCCTGTTGAACTAAACCAGGCTGCTCCAGCAGCATAAGCCGAACCGACCAAAAATTCTCTTCGTTTCACCTTCCACCTCCAGGCCGCTCTATCAATTTATGACGCACCGAGCAGTTCTTGGATATCGTTCTGAAATCACATTCAGCAAAAACTTCTGATACGGTGTGCCCGCTTTGCATCCTTAGATGCGAAGGGCAGAAGCTCAGCAGCTGAACAAAATATTCTAGAAAATCTCGTCCAAGATGAGAGCGGCGACTGGCACTTTACAGAGTGGAACTGCCACGCCGAACAACGTCATCATCCGATGGAAACCGTGGTCCCTTGCTTCCTTGGGCACTCGCCAATCGGCGGTGCCTTGCACAGCTGTTAATCCGTTGACAAACGACTGTTATGAAGATACTGTTTGCTCTGCGCGACAAGTCTGCGCTGCAGGCGGTGATAGAGCTTAATCAGTGTCGCCTCTGCGGATGAGCTTCCGCAGCTTTTCTCCTCCCGTTGTGGTTGCGAGGTTATCGCTTCGCCTGTTCACAACTTTGATCATCAGGAGACCCCATGAAGAAATCTGCTGTTCTGTTGATCGGACTTAGTGCGCTCATTGTTTCTGCCAGTGCTGCTCAGATTGAAATGACAAAACGGCCCGAAGGTGGCCCGCCCCCGCGAGGAATTCACTGGGCCAGAGGCGTGAAGCAAGCTCCTCCACGCGGGAAGTCGCCTCTAATGACCTGGCACGGTGGACCGATAATGACCAGTTCGGCCGTCCAGGTAGTTTATTGGGGCTCAAGCTGGGGCAACAGCAATTTTGTCGGCGACAAGATCACCGGACTTACTTCCTTCTACACCGGTTTCAGTGGGTCAAACTATGCCAAGACGTCCGATGAGTACACCGGGACGAACGGTCAGGTTGGCGCTTCGAATACCCTTGGCAGCGACGTGATCGATCTTTCCACCGCGGGCAGCGGCGCTAAGACATCAACCATATTGGCCGAAGTCTGTCGCAAGATCACCAATCCGGTTGCCAACGGATACTATCCCGTTTATGTTGACCTAAAGCGAGGACACGCAGGCTACTGCGCTTACCACAGCTGGGGGACTTGCAGATCCACTAATGTGCAATTCGCATTTTTCTGGAACCTGGATGGTGATCCCGGCTGCGATCCGCAAGATACATCCGGCCTGCATTCGCAAGGACTCGCCGCACTGGCCAACGTCAGCGCTCACGAGCTCTCGGAAGCCCGCACCGATCCTGTGGGCACGGGCTGGTTCGACTCCAGCGGCGCAGAGAATGGCGACAAGTGCGCCTGGACCTTCAACGTTCCTCTGATCACGTTCACCAATAACAGTAAGTGGAAAGCTCAAGGCGAATGGTCGAATAACGCCTATAATGCCGGAACCGGCTACCCCAACAGCTCCGGCCAAAAGGGCTGTTTGGACGGACACTGAGCAGATCGTTAAAATCAGCATCGGAAGCGCCGGGCCATCCGGCGTTTTTGGCCTCCAGCAGCTTCGCCGGACCGTTACGAAGCGTTCGCCAAATCTTTTGCGGAATTTCAGGAATTTCAACGCTAGAGGGCGAAAACATGCCGTATTGTAGTGTCTCGTCAGCCACATTTTGGCGAATGGGCGACGCAGTCCGGGCATGTTACTCACTAAGGTATTCACAACTATTTAATCTCGATGAAACATTCTTGACATACGATAAAAGAACAGTTTCCCGAGACTAAAAGTGCCCCGATTCCGCCTCCATAACCATTCCTTGCCGTTCCAGGTAGCCGCCGTGTGCTACCGGCAGCGGGGATTCTCTATCGAGTTTCTTCTGGTGAATACCAACGGAAGCGGGAAGTGGACGTTCCCCAAAGGAAGCCCGGATTCACAAATCTCACACAGCCAGGCAGCCCAGCGCGAGGCACTGGAAGAGGCGGGAGCCATAGGAAGCATTCAGCCCCGGCACTTCCATTTGTACATCCACTCCAAGGGCGTATTTTGGAAAAGCTCCGGCGTCCAGGAGTTTGTGGTGAAGGCTTTCCTGCTCGAAGTAAAGGAACTGCGGCGTCCCCACGAATCCGACCGGAATCCGACCTGGTTCAGTGCCGACCATGCCAAGAAAATGTTGGCGAAGGGACGCGAGCGCAAGTACAGTCAGGAACTCAGCGTCGTAATTGACCGAGCGTTGGAACACATTCAGAGAAATCCCACTGTCTCCCAGAATGGTTCAAAGCGGTTCGCCAGAGTCCCCACTGGCGCATCGGGAGTTCTCAACCGATAATAAATCTCATGCCTGAGGCGCATCGCATCCAGGCCGGCCTAGCCTATTGGATGAACAAAGTGATAGAAGAGCGCGCGAACTTGAGCGCCGGTTTTGCTCCCGACCCGGTGCACGACCTTCGCGTCGCATTGCGGCGTTGCCGCTCTCTTGCTGACGGAATCACCGGGATTGATCCCCATCCAGCGTGGCGACAAGTAAAAAAGATTGCCCGGCCCCTCTTTAGTGGACTGGGAAATCTCCGCGACATCCACGTTCTCAGCGAGTGGGTCGCAAGGCTCAGTTCCGGCGACTCCCCTGTCCGCAGTGCCTTGCTGGCACATGCCGATTCGGAAGAGACACGCCTCAAAGAGATGGCCCTTGGAACCGTGCAGCAGTTTGACGAGAAGCAATGGCTGAGTTGCTGCGAAATTTTGAGCCGCCGCGTTAAGCTGCTGCGGCTGGACAGCCTGATCTTCCGTCACCTCGCCCTCGAACGCTGGAATGAAGCCCACCAATTGCACCGGCAGGCATTGCGCAACCGTAGCCATGTTGCCTTCCATCGTTTGCGCATTGGCCTTAAAAAATTCCGCTATACGGTAGAGAATTTCCTGCCCTCCCTTTGTGAGAGCTGGGAGGGGGACCTGAAGTATCTTCAGGATGTGTTGGGCGAGATTCACGATCTCGACATGCTTTGGGCCACCGCTCTGCGAATAGGCGCCTTTCAGGATGAAGCCAGCCGTAGCCACTGGCGTGCCACCATCGAAGAGCAACGCTCCCAGAGATTGAGTGAATACAGAAACAAGATGGTCGGCAGACATTCACAGTGGAGCTTTTGGCGCGCTGCATTGCCGCAAGGCAAGGAGCTTCACGAAGCCGTTCTCTTACGCCTGAAAACCTGGGCTGCATTCCTTGATCCTGACTTCGCACACGCACGGCACGTGTCTCGCCTGGCTTTGCAGCTCTATGATGGTTTGGCCAAAAACGGACGTAATCACCAGCAGCAGTTCGATCGCACCCGGTTGTTGTTGCAGGCTGCCGCTTTGATGCACGATGTGGGTCGCGCCAGGAGCCGCAAGAACCATCACAAGGGTTCCTATCGCTTGATCCGCAAGCTGGCTCCTCCTTTTGGATGGAAATTACGGGAACTCCAGCAGGCCGCCGCGATTGCACGCTATCATCGTGGCGCTTTGCCGCGCCCCGGGCAAAGCAGTTACCAGACGGTTCCGCGGTCCGCAAAGCGCCAAACAGTATTTCTGGCGGGCATCTTGCGTTTAGCCGATGCACTGGACCAAAAACACGACGGCAGAATTCATGAACTGGAAGTTGAAAAGACTGGCGATTTCTTTACCGTGTGGGCTTGCGGGCCTTCAGGGAAACCACAGGACCTTCAATATGTCGCCGCTGCGCGGCATCTTCTCGAGTCCGTCTGCGGCCGTCCTATATGGGTGCGTCTGCGCGCGATGAGTTAACTTTTCATGAATGTTACGCGAACTTGCCCGACTTGCCCGGCCGAGACTTGATTCGACGACCGCAAGTCTGTAAACTCCAGTCCAATTTCTTCAAATTGAGGAGGCCCCATGCCGCTCATTACTAAAGCAAATGAAGTTGTTCATTATGAACTGAAAGCGGTAATGGTGCGCCAGGAACGGCAATTTGAGGAACTGCAACTGCAAAAACTCAAGATCCGCCTTGAACAGAAGATGCGCGAACGCGCTGAGAATACCGAACCAGACAAAGCCGCCTGACTTCCAAGAAGATCCCGCATATTCCAATCGCTTTCGCTAGCGCTACTTTCCTGGCTAGAGTTGTCCCGCTGCAGACTAGCTTCTCCTTGCGGTACGATTACGAGTTCTTTAGAGCTCCACTTTGAAACTCCACGAGGACTCCCACCGCAGGCTGAATCCGCTCACGAATGAGTGGGTACTGGTTTCGCCGCATCGGGCACAGCGCCCATGGCAGGGGAGCGTCGAGAGAGTTCCTCTTTCGCCACAATCTCAGTACGACCCGAGTTGCTACTTATGTCCCGGGAACAAGCGTGCTGGAGGGAGACAAAACCCCGCTTATACGCACACGTTTGTTTTCGAAAATGACTTCGCCGCGCTGAAACCAAATGCCGCAACTGACCAAATCGATGTGGACGCAGCAGGACTACTCGTGGCACACGGCGAACCTGGCATTTGCCGCGTTATGTGTTTTTCTCCGCGTCATGACCTTACTTTATCCACCATGAGCCCGGAGGAAATTGAAAACGCGGTCTGCGGTTGGAGGGAGCAGTTTCGCGAGCTCAGCGCAATGCCAGCAATTCATCACGTGCAAATTTTCGAAAATCGCGGCGAAATGATGGGCGCCAGCAATCCTCACCCGCATTGCCAGATTTGGGCCACAAGCTCGATTCCAGAAGCACCCAGCAAAGAACTGCTTTGTCAGTGTAACTATTATCGCGCCCGAAAAACCTGCCTTCTATGCGACTACATCCGGCTTGAAGATCAACAACAGTTGCGAATTGTGTTCGCAGACACAGATTTCGTTGTGCTCGTACCTTTCTGGGCCATCTGGCCTTTCGAAACTCTGGTTTGCAGTCGCAGGCACATGGCAACTTTCCTCGACTTCAACGACCATGAACGGATTTCTCTTAGTAAAACCTTAAACCGGATCACCGCCGCCTACGATCGCGTGTTTGATGTACCGTTTCCGTATTCAATGGGCTTCCATCAATCGCCGTCTGATGGGAGCGACCATCCTGAGTGGCACTTCCACGCGCACTTTTACCCTCCCCTCCTGCGCTCTGCGACCGTAAGAAAGTTTATGGTCGGCTTCGAGCTCCTGGGAACTCCACAGCGTGATATCACGCCGGAGACGGCCGCGGAGCGCTTACGGGTCGCTTTTGGGAACTCCACTGGATTAGCAAAAGAGGCGCGAAGCAGCGGTATTCATTAGCCCAGGCCGTGAGCGCTGGGGCACTTGGCAAATAGAATTTCGAGTGTCCGAGGCGCGGCACAATGTTTACCCCCAACCTCCGGCGACATCCACATACGACCGATCCAACGCCGCCGCCGACGGACATCCAAGCAGTCTGAATGTGCGCTCTATATCTGTTCGTAGAATCTCAAGCGCCCGCGCCACTCCAGCCTCACCCGCAGCACCGAGCCCGTACGCGTACGCTCGCCCGCAAAGAACTGCTCGCGCTCCCAGGCAGAGAGCCTTTACAATGTCAGCCCCGCGCCGAATGCCCCCATCCATCAATACCTCCGCCTGACCCTTCACCGCCGCTACTACTTCGGGCAGCGCGCGCAGCGAAGCGGGCAAGCCGTCGAGTTGCCGTCCCCCATGATTCGAAACCACGATTCCCTGCGCCCCTGCATCGACCGCTCGCCGCGCGTCGTCTCCCGTGAGCACGCCCTTAATCACAATCGGACCGGGCCAGCTCTCACGAATCCACCCCATGTCCTCCCAGGTTACGGCAGCGCGAGCGAGGGCCGCGTTCACGTCGATGAGCGGCATCGGCCCCTTTCCCGGAATTACCACATTAGGAAGACCAGGCAAACCCCCGTCCAGCAGAAAACTGATGAGCCAACCCGGCCGCATCAGGACTTGTGGAAGGAATGGCATCTTCGACAACAGGCTGCCGCTTAGCAGTTCTTTCACTCCGTTGCGAAAGTCCCGTTCGCGCAAGCCCGCAACCGCAGTGTCGATGGTTACGAACAGCGCCGCGAATCCCGCCGCACGGGCGCGTTCCAGCGCCGCTTCGGACGCACCGCGACCGCCCAGAATGTAGAGCTGAAAGCACACCGGTCCGCTCGATGCTGCCTTGACGTCCTCCATTCGGTGCCCAGAGATGGTCGAGAGAATGTATGCAGTGCCAGCTTTTCCCGCGGCCCGAGCCGCTGCGACTTCCCCTCCAGGATGCATCAGACGGCTATAGCCAACGGGCGCCAGCAACGCGGGAAAAGAAACCTCAAATCCCAACACTCGCGTGCCCAACTCGCATATCGGAATAGCGACGGCGTGGCGCGCCCGGAATGTGACCTCCTCGAATGCGCGGCAGTTTTCCCGCAGCGTGATCTCGCCCTCCGAACCTCCATCCAGATAGTCGAATACCGCTCTGGGCAGCCTGCGGCGAGCCAAAGGCCGCAAATCATTGATGTTGATGACGCGAGGAGAAGCCACCCGGCGCGATGGATTAAGCATTGATTCGGTCTCAGCCAGCCCGCGATTATACCGCCCGAGCGCACGTGATATCGGTTCAACGCTGGCGCGGATCCAGTTCACGAGTCCGAGGCTTGGGCACCATCGGCTGCGGAGTTTAAGCAGCACCAATCCGGCGGGAGGCATGCTTCATGTATCGCTTTGCCCTTCTCCTCTTGCTCGCCTCGCAGGACTGGTGGCCCACTCATTCACGTTCTGTGCGAATGAGTGGGGTCATCACCCGTAGTTGCTATCATCGCTTCCCCATGCCGGGGGACGGCACGACGTCGCGACCGGCTTCTGAACAATCGCAGTCCAACACACGTCAGGGTGTGTTGGCACAGGCGTGAAAGACATTCGAGTACTCCAACTGAACCTTGTAGGGTTTGCCATTGAGATCAATGACCGGAGGATCAAAGAATGGTGACGTGAGCGAAAACTGCACGCAGATGTCCGCCACCTCAAATCCAAACGAAACCGCAGAAGCGACCGAAAACCACCCGGTTCCGTCAGGATCGGTAATGGTTTCGATCAGTTCGTGGGATAAAGAGGAATCGGTAGAATCAGCGAGTCGCCCATTCGGCGACGGCTTTGTAACTGCGCACCCTTCCACGTTCTGGAATGGTTCGATCGTGTACAGCACGTGACCAACGTCGCTGAAATCTACGCTGCCATGATATGCGCAGAAGAAGAACGACGCCGGATTGTCCGGCGAGTAGCAGATCGAAGTCTGGTCAAAGCAGGTATCGACACCCTTAGGCAGAAAGACATGGTAGATGTTACCGTACCCCGCCCCGAACTGTTTTGCTCCGGCATGAACGATGGCGAGAAGGTCATTCTGGCCAACGGTATTTCCAAAAATCGTCTCGTTGATATTGGCGCCCCTTCCCACAGGGTAGCGGCGGGTAGCGGTGGTGCCCACGTACTGGTCAATTACATGAATCAGTGTGCTCCGGTTCAGATCAACCAGGAATTGCGTCGGGTTCCCCCAGCAACTTTCAGCACAGTTAAGGAAGAGCGAGTGAGACAGCGCATTGGATACGACCGGACCGCCAAAGTAGGAAAGGTCGGCAGGATAGAATCCGGGCGGCGGTACCTCGGCAATCGACGCCTGAGCCGAAGGGAACACAGAAACCGATGCTTTCGGCCGGGGCGCGGAGAGCGCCGTGCTTGACAGCGTCTTCGCCACTTTCGTGTTCGCCGGACGAAGGTGATACCAGGAATGCGACATGCCTGCGGGCGCACTACGGTCGGCCGTGGTCAACTGAAGGCGCTGCACACCGAATGCCGCATCGGACTCCTGGGCAAAACCATTGCTTGTTAGAAAAACAAAAAGTAGCAGCCCCGCGCCGAGCCTGAGCGCCATAGGCGCAAGGCAACCTCGTCTGATCGCACAGCTTTCCATTACGATGACCTCCTCAGAATTCCTGGCAGGTTCGCCGGGCGATTTTTGGCGGAGTCTTCCAGGGATTCTCGCCGTTTATGTTGCGATGACGCCTGACAGGTGAGATGCCACTTTCGTATGCGAGCTCAGAACTTGTCAAGACGAAAGATATTGCAATCTCGCCAAAAGGCAGGATCGACGCCTGCTTGCGAGGACGCCAGCCGCTCCGGCATGCCCCGCAACTGGTCCGGTTCTGCCGCCTGTTCGGCAAGGCGAGACGCTGACAACAGCTGGCGGTGATAAAGTGCTGGTGGCCGAAACATAATGCTAGTGCCAGAGACATGAGTTGAATTTGTCGTCAGGACTGAAACTCTGTAAGTTGACACTCCCGGTGAAGCGAATTCTTATGGTTTGCGAGCCGGCAAGCGTGTTCGTCATTGTGCCGAAGGCCCGGAGCGTGGTTCTTTCAAACAAAGACTCTCTATGAGTACACAAGCGCAAGTCGAAATCGATCGAATGGTGTTCCGGAAGACCAATAACCAGACCGGGCGCCATACTATTGTTTCCCCCGAAAACAGCCCCATGCAGCACCTCGCTTATGGGCGCATCATCCTGCATGCATCGAAATCCAGGGAATCGTTTTCCACCGGGAATCGAGAGACGGGTTTGATTTGCCTGTCGGGCGAAGCGGACGTGAATGTAGATGGCCATCACGCAGCGCTGGCACAATATGACGCCGTCTACATACCGCGCGATTCGGCTGTGCAGGTTCAGTCGAAAGCAGGAGCCGATCTTGCCGAATTTTCCGCTGAGGTTGCGCGGCGTTATCCGGTGCAGATCGTGCGTTTCTCCCAGATTTCTCAGGATCCTGGATTGAAATTCAGCACCGGCGCGTCGGGCTGCCGGCGCAACCTGCACATGCTGCTGGCGAAGAACATCGAAGCGGGAAGGCTCATCACTGGTTTTACAGACTCAGAACCTGGCAACTGGACGAGTTGGCCGCCGCATGAGCACGCCGCCATGCTGGAAGAAATATACGTGTACTTCAACATGCCCGATCCCGCGTTTGGCATTCAGCTCGTTTACACGGATACCGAGCACCCGGAACTGATCACCATTGTCCGCGATGGCGACGCCGTGCTGATGCCTGCCGGATTTCACCCCAACGTCTCCATTCCAGGGCATCGCATCTGTTTTCTTTGGGCAATGGCTGCGCATCGCGAGGTGGAAGATCGACAGTTCGGAGTGGTCCGGGTGCAGCAGGGCTTCGAGCAAGGGCCCACTGGGATGGAGGCGGGTCGGAAGCAATAAGCAACGGCAGGTTCAATGCCCCACGGCACTGCAAGCGGCACATTGGCATCGTCGGCGGAGTCGGCAACCGGGCAGGGCCGCAAAGCAGCATTTGCGGGAAATTTCCGCTGGATTATCTGCGCTCTTCTTCTCTTCGGAGTCACCAAGAACTACATGGATCGCCAGGTGCTCGGAGTGCTCAAGACCAGTCTTCAGCACGAGCTGGGTTGGAGCGAGATTGACTATGGCAATCTGGTGTCAGCGTTCCAGGTCGCCTATGCGGCGGGTATGTTGTTTATGGGACGCCTGGTCGATCGCCTCGGAACCCGCCTGGGTTACGCGCTCGCGATGATTTTCTGGAGCCTGGCTTCCATGGCTCACTCCCTGGCAAGTTCGTTAACCGGCTTCGTGCTGGCCCGCTCGGCGCTGGGATTCGGCGAAGCCGGTGTGTTTCCCGCCAGCATCAGGTGCGTGGCGGAATGGTTCCCAAAAAGCGAACGGGCCCTCGCGACGGGAATTTTCAATGCAGGGACCAACCTAGGGGCAATCATCACGCCGCTTCTGGTGCCCTGGATTACCGTTCACTGGGGATGGCGCTGGGCCTTCGTCATCACCGGCGGACTGGGCTTTGCATGGATTCTTCTTTGGCTGCTGTTCTACCGTAAACCAGAGGAACATTCGCTCGTTTGCAAAGCGGAGCTCGATTACATCCACAGCGACGTAGCTGAGAGTGCAGGGCGCGTCAGTTGGTCAAGCCTGTTGCCGCATCGTCAGACTTGGGCGTTCATGTGCGGCAAGTTCCTGATCGACCCGATCTGGTGGTTTTATCTTTTTTGGATTCCCGATTTTCTGCAGCGCAGGCATGGTTTGGCTTTGATCAAAATCGGTTTGCCGATCATGGTGATCTATTTGATTTCCGATCTCGGAAGCGTGATCGGTGGTTGGAGTTCGTCATGGCTGATCAGGCGCGGCAGAAGCATCAACGCGGCGCGGAAGATTACCATGCTTGTGTGCGCAATCAGCGCTGTGCCAATCGTCTTCGCTTATCAGACCGCAAGCATGTGGGCGGCGGTGTTGCTGATCGGGTTAGCCGCCGCAGCTCATCAGGGTTTCTCAGCTAATCTGTTTACTTTAACCTCAGATATTTTTCCCGCTCAGGCCGTGGGCTCTGTGGTGGGAATCGGCGGGATGGCGGGTGCTGTCGGCGGAATGCTGATCGCCAAGGTAGTCGGTTATGTGCTGCAGTGGTCCGGCAGTTACATGGTTCCATTTTTCATCGCGGGCTGTGCCTATTTAGTGGCACTGGCTGCAATTCAACTTTTGGCGCCCAAGCTGGAACCCGCCAAAATGTAAATTATGGTCGGGTTCAAATTAAGCCCAAACCCATCCCGAGAGTGCTCCGTTCTTGCGCCTCCCACAGGGGCGGACTTTTCTTCGGTTCAGCGCAGCCACTCTTCCTAGCCTGCAGCTAACTCCTTTCAGGCGGTCGCCTTCGAGGCCAGACGCCGGGAGTAGCGGCCACAGAGTCCACGCTGCAGGTTGGCCCCTGAGCCTTCTCCGCGACGTGAATCGATTCTACGACGCCTTGCCACATATTGATGAGAAGGGCGAGGCGTTTGCCGCCTCGCACGTTTCGCTAAGAATTATTGCGCTTGGGGTTTCTGTGTCTTAGCTGCCGAAGCCTTTGCCTTTAAAGCCTGGTCAGGCGGAATCTCGCTGCCACTTGCATCGACATAGTGAATGTCAAACGGAGCTCCGGTGCTTACATCGAAAAGCGTACAGGTAAGCTGGCACGTGAACTGATGGACGTGCTTCGAGTTCAAGTTTACGAAATCGCCGGCGCGCAGGGTTGCCGGAGAGCCGTCCTTCATCTCGAGTCTCGCACGGCCTGAGACCATCATCACTCGCTCGGTCGGCGAATGCCAGTGCCAGGGTATAACGCAGCCAGACTTGCCCTTCAACAATAGAACGGCATCACCTTGCGAGGGATCGCCCTGTTGCACCGACCCCATAAAACACTCGGGAACACCCGGAAAGTTGGTGAACTTACTCGTGGCACCTGCGACGTAGGCCGACTTATCGGAATCCTGAGCGGCTATGGCTATCGCGGAAAGGAGAAGCGATCCGAGAAGAAAGTATTTTGCTAAATGCATTGCACACCTCCTTTTGGTAACGGGAAGAGCTTTGAACCGGGGAGCAAGTATAACAAGCACGGCGGCTCGTCCCTAGCTCGTTACCGGACAATCTTCATCCCTTGGTGCAGCCTGAATTTCTCATCAGAAGTGACGACCGGAATATTTTCAGATAAGGCTTGGGTGATGATTTGCCGATCGAACGGATCACCGTGATGCCGTGGCAATTCGAAGAGTCGATATGCGTGTTCGGCAGTGTAGGGCAGAACGCGGATGTCCAGATCCTGAATCGCTTGACGGGCAGTTGTGGCTGAAACGCCAAGCTTTCGCAGAGGCGCTCTTGATTGCGATCTCAGCCAGCGAAACAGCGCTTATCTCGAGAAGATTCTCCTGGTTTTTCAACGCGGCAAGGGCGCGCTTGGTGAGCCGCTCCGGATTCGATGTGGAAGTTATAGGCAGGGCGGGGCAATCATCAACCCAACAAGGCCTCCACCACCTCATAGGCCTCGCCGAGTGCAGCGTCGAGCGCGGATGGATCTTTGCCGCCGGCCTCGGCGAGGTCGGGGCGGCCGCCGCCTTTGCCGCCAACTTTCTGCGCTACCGGAGCGATGACCTTGCCGGCCTGGATCCGTGAAGTCAAGTCTTTGGTCACGCCGACGATCAGGGCAACGTTGCCGTTCGTCGCCGAGCCGAGTACGACGACACCGGAGCCGAGCTTATCGCGGAGTTGGTCCACTAACGTTCGCATCTGTGGGCGCTCGAGATTGTCCACGCGATGCGCCAGAACTTTGACACCGTGCACGTCTTTTATTTTTTCTGCGATGTTCGCGGTCGACGATGAAGCCTGCTTCATACGTGCCTGGTCGAGCTCGCGTTGCAAGCGCTTGATCTCTGCTTCTCGTTTTTCCAGTTCGGATTTCAGGGCTTCCGCGGGAGAGAATTCAGTGTCTGCACTGGTGGTTGACCCATCATTAAGCGAGGGTGCCCCATCCTTGCGCGTTCTTTGAGTAACGGCGGGCGAGACGAAACTCGTGACGAAGTTTTCCAACGCGTGGTCCTTGCGAAAGTGCCGTAACGATCCCTCGCCTGTTACGGCATCCACCCGCCGCACGCCTGAAGCCACGCTGCCTTCTTTAAGAATCTTGATCAGCCCAATCTCGCCTGTGGCCCCGGTGTGCGTCCCGCCGCAGAGTTCAGTAGAGAAATCGCCGATCTTGATCACGCGGACCTTGTCGCCATACTTCTCGCCAAACAGCGCCATGGCTTTGTACTCGTTAAGGGCGACGTCAATCGGCACATTTTCGATGACCTGGACTCGCTGGTTGCGCAAGACTTCTTTGTTGATGAGGTCTTCGATGTCCTGCAGTTCTTCGTCTTCGACGGCGGTGAAGTGCGAGAAATCAAAGCGCAGATGATTGGGCGCCACGAGCGACCCCGCCTGTTTCACATGCTTGCCCAGCACCTCGCGCAATCCGGCGTGAAGCAGGTGAGTAGCCGTGTGATTGCGCATGGTGGCTTCGCGAATGGAGGTGTCCACCACGGCATCGACTTTGTCGCCGATGCGAATGGGTTGTTTGGCGATGACCTGATGCGCGCGGACACCCTGCACCGGATAGTAGCAGCCCTTCACTTCGGCGACGACGGTGTTCCGTTCATCGCTGTAGAGCACACCACGGTCCCCAACCTGACCGCCGGATTCGGCGTAGAAAGGAGTGTGGTCGAGAATGACCTCGCCTTGTTCGCCGGGCTTGAGCTCTTGGGCGCCCTGGCCGTTCTTGATGATGGCGAGAACTTCGCAATTCTCGGAACGGGTCTGGCGATAGCCCTCGAAGTCTGATTTCGGGAGTTGCTGGTATGCGGGCTTGGCAGTCTGCTTGGGAGCACCTTTCCAGGAGGCACGAGCACGCTCGCGCTGCTCGGCCATGGCGCGATCAAAGCCAGCTGTATCAAACCTTACCCCTACATCCCGGCATGCGTCCTCAATGAAGTCTCGCGGCAGGCCAAAAGTATCGTAAAGCTTAAAGGCCTGGTGTCCCGGAAACTTCGGTAGACCACTTATATCAATCGCGGGAGGTTCCATACCAGGAGCCTCTTCCGACAGAGTAGTCTGCCTAAGGATTTCGTTTTGGAGCGCCTGTTTCAGTTGTTCAAATCCGACGTCCAAAGTGTGCGCAAACCGCACCTCTTCACTTCTTACTACGTCGGACACATGCTTTATGGAATCTCCCAGTTCGGGGTAGGACGACACCATTAAGTCACGCACTTTGAAGACCATTTCATACAAGAAGGGCCGGTTTTGCCCGAGCTGGCGACCATGGCTAATTGCCCTTCGCAGAACCTTCCGTAGCACGTATCCGCGGCCTTCGTTCGACGGCAGCACGCCATCTGAAATCAGGAAAGTTGCAGCCCGAGAATGATCCGCGATTACGCGCAGTGATGCGGCGGCTCTGTCCGGGGAATCTTGCTGAATGTATTCAATTGAACTTCTTTGTGATCCCGTGAGCTCGACCGCACGGTCAATCAGCGGCAGGAACAAGTCTGTCTCGTAATTCGAGATCACGCGCTGCAGCACTGCCGTTACCCGCTCCAGGCCCATGCCCGTATCGATCGAAGGCTTGGGTAGGGGATTCAGCTTGCCCGACGCATCCCGATCAAACTGCATGAACACCAGGTTCCAAATCTCGACGTAGCGGCCGCAGTCGCAGCCAAACGCGCAATCGGCGTGCCCCTGATCAGATGCCGCGGGGCCCATGTCGTAATGAATCTCGCTGCAGGGGCCGCAGGGGCCGGTGTCGCCCATTTGCCAGAAGTTGTCTTTCAGGCCGAACTCAAAGATGCGGTCTTTCGAAACTCCTTGCGCGAGCCACAGGTCGTGTGCTTCAGCATCGCGTGGCACGCCCCCTTCGCCTTTGAAGATAGTTACGTACAGCTTGTCTTTCGGAATGCCAAACCACTCGGGCGAGGTGATCAGTTCCCACGCATACGCAATGGCTTCTTTCTTGCAGTAGTCGCCAAAAGAAAAATTTCCCAGCATCTCGAAAAAAGTATGATGCCGGTTGGTGAAGCCGACATTTTCCAAGTCGTTGTGCTTCCCGCCGGCGCGCACGCATTTCTGCGAAGTGGTCGCCCGCGCATAGTCGCGCTTTTCGAGGCCCAGGAAGACATCCTTGAATTGATTCATCCCGGCATTGGTGAAGAGCAACGTGGGATCGTTATGCGGGACCAGCGATGACGAATGCACCTCGCGATGGCCTTTTTGCACGAAGAAGTCCAGGAATTTCCGCCGAATTTGCGAGCCGGTCAGCATGGGACCTTTTTAGTATGGCACACGGAAAGCTCAATGTTCATCCATCACAGACAATCGTGTGTCTTCAGGATAGGTTCCAACCGTCCCTATCGGCGGGACTCGGGTTTCGCGATGCTTCTCCTGGCGCTGAAGGTCCGGGCTATTGGCATGCGTCCCTACGGGACGCGAGTGCGGGCGATCCCTACGGTACTCGATCCCGGGCGATTGACGTTTAGGAGGGAAACCCAAGGCATACAGCAGCACCGGCAGACTTCCCGCGCTTGCCTCCCCTGGGAGTCAATTCAGGCAGCCGGATGTGCTAGTCTGGCTCAATATGGCCGAAGCTGCGCTGCAGCAGAAATCCTTTCTCAGCGAAAAGGTCGAGCACTTCACTGAATCTGTGATCCGCGAGATGACGCGGCAGGCGATGCTCCATAACGCCGTGAACCTCGCACAAGGATTCCCCGATTTCCCCGCGCCGCGCGAGGTTAAAGAGTCGGCGCAGGAGGCGATTGCCGGCGATATCAATCAATATGCCATTACCTGGGGGGCAAAGAATCTGCGCGACGCGATTGCGCGCCAAGCGAGGCTATGGCAGGGCGTTTCCATTGATCCAGAAACCCAGATCACGGTTTGCTGTGGCTCCACCGAAGCCATGATTTCTACATTGCTCGCCGTCTGCAACCCGGGCGACGAGGTCGTGATCTTCGAGCCTTTTTATGAGAATTACGGGCCGGACGCTATCATCTCGGGCGCGAAGCCGCGATTTGTGAAGCTGCAGCCACCCACAACTGCCGATGGCGAATGGACATTCGATGAGCGCGAGTTACGGGCTGCATTTCACAATCAAACGAAAGCCCTCATTCTCAACACCCCGAACAATCCCACGGGCAAAGTATTCAGGCGCGGAGAACTAGAACTCATCCGCAACCTTTGTGTTGAGTTTGACGTCCTCGCTATCACTGACGAAATTTACGAGCACATCCTATACGACGGCACCGAGCACATCTCCGTTGCTTCGCTGCAAGGGATGCAAGAGCGAACTGTAACCATCAATGGAATGTCAAAAACGTATAGCGTCACTGGTTGGCGCGTGGGTTGGACGATTGCGCCGCCCGAGATTACTAATGCAATTCGCAAGGTGCATGACTTCCTGACGGTCGGGGCTCCAGCACCACTGCAGGAGGCGGGCGCAGCCGCGCTCAATCTTCCGCCTGCCTACTACAAGCAGCTTGCTGAAGGGTATCGTCTTCGCCGTGATTTGCTGTTGCCCGCGCTCGAGAAAGCCGGCTTTACCTGCTTTCGTCCACGGGGAGCGTATTACGTGATGACGGATATCAGCGCCTTCGGATTTCCCGATGACGTGTCATTCACGAATTATCTGGTGAAAGAGGTTGGGGTGGCGGCTGTTCCGGGATCGAGCTTCTACAGTAACCCTCGCGACGGCGCCCGTCAGGTGCGTTTCGCTTTCTGCAAGCGAAATGACACCCTAAATGAAGCGGCGCTGCGATTGCAGCGCCTGCAGAAAAGGTAATTTCCTACAAACTGGCCGCCTGCGCTTCCCTGCAGTCTGCTCCAACAAGAACCATAAACGCGTCATGCAAGGATGAAATCTCAAACACCCGGTTCAGTTGCGTGCACTTGAGCATGGCGTACACGAATGGTGAAGGATCAACTAGCTTCAGCTTGATTCCACGATCACGAGTCCAGTTGTGCAAGGAGACGAGCGCATTCAACCCGCCGGCATCCACCATCTCGACGGCAGACAGGTCCAAAACGACTATGCGTGTATTCGTTTCCGAGACAACGGAATTCTTCAGCGTGCAAACTTCCTGACCGCGCACCAGACGACCGGCGCACCGCACAACCGCTACATCTTCGCTTCTTTCAACATCGATGGTAAGCATTGCTGGCTCCCTTGCTGATTCACTTCTCTTAGACGCCCATGATAACTGGATGTAATCATTTGGTTTGTGAAAAGTTGTTAACAAATATGTCCCATCTTTTACATTCATTTCGATAACATCAGATACGCATTATGCGCTCGCTTGGTTTCAAAAAACTTTCGACTGAAGATGAGCTTTATCAATATGCAGTTGCGGCCCTTGCCCGCCGCATGCGGTCCACCGCTGAACTCAAACGATTGCTGCGACTCAAGGTTGAGGCTGACACTGAGTATGGCCGCACGCTGGTTGAGCTTGTCATCCGCCGCTTAAAAGATCAGAGCTATTTGAATGACGCGAAGTACGCTGCCGCATATTCATCCTTTCGACGAGATAACGAAAAGTTCGGACGGCGGCGTGTGATCACGGATTTGAAGGTTAAAGGAGTGCACGGTGACATCATTGCGGAGGCGGTGGCTTCAGCTTACGAAGAAGTAAACGAGGAGAGGCATGCACGCGAATTTCTGCGGCGCAAACGGCTAGTGAAACCCAAGGATCGGCGGGAAGCAGCGCGCGTTTTTCGTCAGCTCATACGTGCCGGATTTACCAGTAAGACGATTTTCGCGATTCTCAAAAAATGGAGCATTGATGACGAGACTCTATCCGCGTTGGAGAGCGAAACCAGCGAATAGTCGTACGAAATCTACGTGCGCTGTTCTCCGCCTAATTTCTCAAACGCTTTGACGATCTGTTTCGACCAGGCGGCGATTTCGTCCTCACGCAAGGTGCGCTCTTTGGATTGGAAGACGGCTCGCAGGAGGATGGAGTATTTCCCCGCAGGCAGCTTGCCTCCGCGGAAGATCTCAACCGGCCTGAAATTTCGAAGTTCGTCTACTGAAAGGGAACTTACGGCCTGCTCAATATCCGCGAAGACTACCCCCTGGGGAAACAGAAAAGAGAAATCGCGTTCGACCGCGGGGTACTTGGGGAGCGCATCGAATCGAATTTCACGAAGGCCACGGCGATAAAGCTGATCAAGATAAAGCTCTGCCACGAACGCTTCCTGGCGCAGCTTGCGCCTGGCTGCGATGTCCGGGTGGATTTGGCCGAACTGGGCCACAGTGGCCCCGTCCATTACGGCACGCGCTGCGCGGCCGGGATGAAAATATTCGGCGACCTGTGAATGGTAGGAGAGCGTCTTGTGCTCAAAGGTGTGCAGCAGTACCTCTACATCGCCCTTCACATCGAAAAACGATTGAACAGGCCAAGTTCCGGCATTTTGCGAAGCTGCCGATGTTCGTCCCAGGCTAATTCGCTTCGGTTCGTGCGGCATACCCGTATTCCGATTTTCGAAAACTGATCCCATCTCGAAGAGCCGAACATCATCCGTCCCGCGATTCAGGTTGTAGGCAAGCATGTTGAGCATTCCCGGAATCATGGAAGTACGCATGATGGACGCTTCCTCGCTGATCGGGTTTGCCAGCTCAATGACGGGCGCATTGGAAAACATCTCCGCATCCTCATGTGAGATGAAGGTCAGCGACACGGCTTCGTTGTACCCCCGGCCCAGCAGCGAGGAACGGAGTTTCTCATCTTTCTTTGCGTCTGGCTCCTCCACCACCGCGCCCGCGTACGCAGGCAGTGTATTGGGAAATTTGTCATAGCCGTAGAGCCGCGCAATTTCTTCGATCAGATCGATCTCGCGCTCCACATCCAGCCGCCAACTGGGAATCCGCACGGTAAAATCGAACTCTCCGCCGCGCTCGGGTATCAACTCGAAACCCAACCTGTGCAGGATTCCATAAATCACCTGCGTGTCCAGCTTCTGCCCAAGCATTCTGTGGACCTCGGAAATATGCAGAGCGATTGGGGCCTGATCCAGGTGTCTGGCCATCGCATCGATGACATTTCCTTGTAATCGCCCTCCCCCGGATTCGAGAAGCAGTTCTGCTACGCGATTACAAGAGAGCACGGTAGATTCAAAATCCGCCCCGCGTTCAAAGCGGTGTGAAGCATCTGTATGCAGCCCATAGCGGCGTGAAGTCTTGCGAATGGTCAGCGGATCCCACCACGCCGATTCAATCAAAACATTCCGCGTCTTCTCTGTGATCATGGTGTCAAAGCCGCCCATCACTCCGGCCAGCGCAACAGGCTTTTTCGCATCGGCGACCACCAGATCTTCTGAACTCAACCTGCGCTCAATTCCATCCAGGGTTGCCAGCCTCTCGCCGTCAACGGCGCGCCGAACAATGATCTTGCCGCCTTCGAGCAGGTCTAGATCGAAGGCGTGGGTTGGCTTACCCATTTCCCACAGCGTGTAGTTGGTCGCATCCACCGCGTTGTTGATCGGACGCTGATCGATGAGCGCGAGACGTTGTGCGATTCCTGTGGGCGATGGGGCGATTTCCACATCGCAGGCAATACGGGCAGTGAAGCGAGCACAGCCGGCGGCGTCCTGAATTTCGATGGGGAAGTTTGCAGCCGAAACAGGATTGGGGGGCTTTGGTGCAATCGGCTTTAGCGGCAGGTTGTAAATCGCCGCTGCCTCTCGCGCGACGCCGTAATGATTCATGGCATCCGGCCGATTGGTGCCAATCTCCATCTCGAAAACGGTGGTTTCCCCTTCCCCGCTGATTCCTTCCACGGCGATGCCGGCCGCAGTTAAATCATCAGCGAGTTGGCGATTGTCGACTTTGAGTTCAACAAATTCGCGCACCCATTGGGGAGAAAGTTTCATGAATCAACTTCTAGCTGTTGGCTCACCTCATTTCTCAACTTTTGCACTGCCGAGCGGGACCAAAGCGGAATGCATGGATCCTTCCGCCTCGCTGCCCTCAGCTTCAGGATGACATGACAGAGCCCGCCAACAGCGGTTACTAGCTTCCGTCACGCAAACTGCTGCAAAAACCTGACGTCACCATTGAAGAACAACTGAATGTCATCTACTCCGTACTTCAGGATCGCGATCCGGTCCGCGCCCATTCCGAATGCGAAGCCGGAAACTTTCCTAGAGTCGTAGCCATTGTGTTTCACGAACTCAAACACATTGGGGTCTACCATGCCGCAGCCGAGAATTTCGATCCATCCAGTCTGCTTGCACGGGCGACAGGGCTCCGCTCCGCGCTTGCCGCTTCCGCCGCAGATAAAGCAGGAAACCAGCATTTCCGCGCTCGGCTCGGTAAAGGGGAAAAATGACGGACGAAAGCTTGTCTTCACACTCGATCCGAACAGCGCCTTCATGGCGTGATCCAGTGTGCCCTTCAGATCTCCGAAGGTGATGTTTGTATCCACCGCAAGGCCTTCGATCTGATGGAACATCGGCGAATGGCTGGCATCCGACGGATCGTTGCGATGCACCTTGCCCGGAATCACGATGCGAATCGGCGGCTTCATCTTTTCCATCGTTCGAATCTGCACCGGGGAGGTGTGAGTCCGCAGGAGCAGGCGATCTCGCAGCGGTTTCGACTCCTGGTTCGCCACAAACAAAGTGTCCTGGGTGTCGCGCGCAGGGTGATTGGGCGGAAAATTCAGCGCTTCGAAGTTGTAATAGTCGGTCTCGATCACCGGACCTTCCTCAACCGAATAGCCGAGATTGCGGAACACGGAAACGATCTCATTCATCGTCTTGATCACGGGATGTTCGGCGCCGAGCGGACGACGATTTCCCGGCAGCGTGATATCGACGCGCGCTGCCGTGAGCCGGGATTCCTCTGCGCCGGCGCGAATCCGCTGCTGCGTGACATCAACTGTGTTCTCGACTTTTTTCTTCAGTTCATTGACTCGCACACCCACTTCGCGCTTGGCGTCTTTCGGTGCAGCTTTTAGCCACAGATCATTGATCTGAGTAAGCACACCACTCTTGCGGCCCATCCAACGATCGCGGAAATCCTTCCAGCCGGACTCATCCTTGACCGAGGCAGATTCCTGCTCCAGCGCCGAGAGCAGCTTGCCGGCGGCTTTCTCCAGCGCGGCGGCCGAGAAATCTTTCAGGTTGGGTGCGGTGTAGGGCACGTTCGTAGTCTCAAACACTCACGTAGAAACACGCGTCTGTTGCGGTGTTCGCGGGAAAGCTGAGAGCTAAAAGCTAACAGCCAAAGGCTGGTTCTCTACGCTGCCCCGCCGAGAGCGCCCTTCGCCTGCTCGGCGAGGCTTTTAAATGCGCTGGGGTCGTTCACGGCCAGGTCGGCGAGAATCTTGCGATCCAATTCCACGCCGTTTTTCTTTAGTCCGTGGATGAACTGGTTGTAACTGAGCCCGTTCAGCCTGGCGGCCGCGCCGATGCGCACGATCCAAAGCGAACGGAATTGGCGCTTTTTCTGACGGCGTCCGGCGAAGGCGAACTTCAGGCCGCGGTCGACGGCTTCCTTGGCAGAGCGATAGAGCTTCGACTTGGTGAGGAAATATCCGCTTGCTCTATCGAGTATCTTTTTGCGTTTGGCGCGCCGTTTGGTGCCGCGTTTTACACGAGGCATGGTGTGCTCCTTTTTTGTTCTTCATTTACGGCGGCTGGAGGCAGGAGACTGCGAGAGTCTTGATGGCCTCTTCACTCGCCAGCGGGTATGCCCGCATCCTGTGTTCCCTGTCAACCACAGAGGGCACAGAGGAAAACTCAATACGGAATCATTCTCTTTACTTTGGGCGTGTCTGCGTCGCTGACCAGCACATTGCTGCCCAGCTTGCGTTTGCGCTTCTTGTCTTTTGAAGTCAGGATGTGGCGCAGGAAAGAATGCCCGCGCTTTACCTTGCCTGTCGCGGTCTTTTTGAAGCGCTTGGCGGCACCTTTGTGTGTTTTTAACTTGGGCATGAAATCCTCGGCATCTCGTAGAGACGCAGCTTAGCAACGTCTCTACTTTACGCCTGCTTTGCCTGTACTGGCTGCGGCGAAGAGACTGGCTTCTGTGGCTTCTCGCCTGGTTTCTTCGCATTCGGCGCGAGAATGGCGTGCAGAGTATTGCCTTCCTGACGCGGGCGAAATTCCACGATTCCGTGATCGCCGATGTCCTTAATCAGGCGTTCAAGAATCTCTCGTCCTAGCCCAGTGCGCGTCATCTCGCGCCCGCGAAAAAAGATCGTCGCCTTCACTTTGTCTCCCTCACCCAGGAAGCGCAGCACGTGATTCTTTTTGGTCTCGTAATCGTGGTCATCCACGTTGATACGGAACTTCACTTCCTTCACTACGATCGTTTTCTGATGCTTCTTGGCCTCGCGCTCCTTTTTCTCCTGCTGGTATAGGAATTTTCCATAATCCATGATGCGGCACACCGGCGGCTGCGCCGTGGGTGAAATCTCTACCAGATCCAGGTTGCGTTCGCGCGCCATTTTTAGCGCTTCGTAGGGAGGCAGGATGCCGATCTGTTTGCCTTCATCGTCAATTACGCGGATTTCCCGCGCACGAATACGCTCGTTGATGCGGATAAAACGCTTATCGATACAATCCTCCGTACATTGCAGGGGTGAGTGAGATACAAAATTATAGCATGGGTGAAATGCTGCCTATTGCTAAGTAATACCCAGAATACCTGATTGTACTGCCGGTTGCGGAACCGCAGAATTACGGTACATGACGAAATCCATTCTGGTTGTGGACGACAATTCCGCGGTCCGGCACAGCCTGCGGCGAATTTTTGAAGGCCATTCCGGATGGCAGGTCTGCGGCGAGGCCGTCGACGGAGTCGATGCAGTCGAAAAGGCGCGGCAACTGACGCCCGACCTGATTGTGCTGGACCTCGCCATGCCCCGTATGAATGGCCTGGAAGCCGCCCGTGCCTTAAGAAGCTTTATGCCGCGCGTGCCTTTGATTTTGTTCACGGTATTCGGAAATACTCCTCAGACCACGAAAGAAGCACGGGAAGTCGGGATCACGAACGTAGTTTCCAAGGCGGATGGGGCTGAAGGTCTGGTGAGCACAATCCAAGCTGCGTTTGACCGGCCGAACTGACCTCCGTTACTTCCCGGCGAACACAGGCTCACGCTTTTCCATAAAAGCCCGCATGCCTTCACGATAATCGTCGCTGTCATAAACTTCGCGGCGTAGCGCCGGAATGCGTTCATAAGCTTCAGGCGTGAGCGGATGAGCGTTGGCGAGCACGCGCACCTCCCCTTTTCAGAATACGATGGACCAGAGGTGATGTGGTTGCAATCACACTCGCCAGCTCCAGCGTAACGTCCTCCAGTTGTTCGGGTGCTGTTACTCGATTGATCGCCCATAACCTGCCATGCGCGTGGCTGAAACGGGCTGCGCTTTACGCAATGCACGTCAGCAACCTTCAGACAATTCAGCGTGCCCGAAAGATTGAAGGAACCCCCAGTCTGGCGGGAGTAAGCGCAAACGTGGAGTTGCTTGCAGCCATGATCAAATCGCAGCTCATCACCAGCTCGCAAGCGCCTTCCCAGACAGAACCTTCCACCATGGCGACGACCGGTGTGGCATGTGTCTCGATTTCTCGTAGGACGGCGCGAAGCCGGGTCATTATAAGTAAGCGGATCGCGGCCGTTGGTAGGCAGTTCACGAACATCGTGTCCTGCGGAAAAAACCTTCGCGCCTTTGGCGGCGCGGATGATCACGACTCGGACCTCGGGCGGCTGCATCTCCTCCAGCGCAGCAGAGATTTCCGAAATCAACTGCTTGCTCAAGCGTTTACTTTTCCGTGATTGAGAGTGATCGTGCCAATTCCGCCAGCGAGGCTCGTGAGGACGGTGGACATGATGGCATCCATTCTCCGGTGATAACATCGGCAGATAACGGCGATTCAGCTAGCGCGTAGAACGGAGGTGTGATTGGATGAGGGTCTTAAGTAACCGATCAGGCGCTGGCGGCTTCCTGGCTGCCCAGCGGCAGGAAATATTGTGTTCCTTTGATGGGTGAAGCCACCTTGCGTAAAAGCTCCTGCAAATCTTGGTTCCGCTCCACGAAATCGATCTCGGAGGTGTTCACGATCAGCAGATCAGAGGACGTGTAATGGAAGAAGAAGTGTTCGTAAGCTTTGATGACTTCCCCGAGGTAATCTTCATTAATGCCTTTTTCGCCGGCCACATTCTTTTTTCTTAGGCGCTTTTTCAGAACCTCCGGCGTCGCTTGCAGATAAATGACGAGGTCAGGCGTGGGCAACTGCTCGCGAAAATAGTTGTAGTATCGGTTGTAGGTATCGAGTTCCACATCATTGAGGTTCAGGCAGGCAAAGAGCTTGTCTTTTTCAAAGATGAAGTCTGTGACCACGACTTTTTGCGAGCGCGGCCCGAGGTCGAGAGCCTGCAACTGTTCGAAGCGGCGGATCAGGAAGGTTAATTGCGCCTGGAACCCTGCTCCGGGCTCGCCCTCATAAAAAGCGCCCAGGAAAGGATTCTCTTCCGGTTCCATGACGCGTTGGGCGTTTAAACGCTCGGCCAGGATTCGTGCCAGTGTGCTTTTGCCGACTCGTATCGGACCTTCTATTGCAATGTAGCGGGGCAGTTCAAACAGGTTGGCCATGGAGTAGTCGAACCTTGGCAGCATATATCGTGAGAGGCGCAGAGACAATTGAGGGAAGAGTTAACACAGAAGTCAGAAGTCAGAAGTCAGAATTACCTAACCGAGGGAAACGGTAGATTTTTACTTCTGACTTCTGCATTCTGACTTCTGTCATGAGTTTACAATCCTTTCCATGTTTGGCGCCCTTGCCGTTACTGCAGCTGCCGCTTGTGCTGCCGGATATCAAACTATGGCGCCCAGAGGGCAGTGGTACGGGCAAACATTCACAGGTCTGCAGCGCGGCTCGAAGAAGTTGGCACTCACTTTTGATGATGGCCCAAACGATCCTTACACGCCGCGCCTGCTCGATGTGCTAGCGAAACACGATGTCCGTGCCACTTTCTTCTTGATTGGACGCTTTGTGCGGCAATGTCCGGAGATCGCTCGGAATGTGAGCAATGCGGGGCACGTGATTGGCAATCACGCTTTCAATCACCCGTTGCTGGTCTTCAAACCTGAATCGGAAATTCGAAGCGAACTGACGGCATGTAGGGCTGCTCTGAGCGATGCAGTGAGCGCGCATTCCGATCTGTTTCGACCTCCTTTTGGCGGACGCCGTCCGGCGGTTCTGCGTATCGCGAGTGAGATTGGCCTGCAAACCGTGATGTGGAACGTAACCGGCTACGACTGGAACGCGAAATCGGCCGAGGAAATAGAGCGCAAAGTAGGGAATCAGGTTCGCGGCGGCGATGTGATTCTGTTGCATGATGGAGGACATCAGGCCATGGGGACAGACCGCTCGTTCACCATCGGGGCAGTGGAAAGGATGATCAGTCGCTACAAAGGTAAGGGATATCAGTTCGTCACCATTCCGGAAATGATGAACGAGCATCGACCGAGTAAGAGCTGATCAGTTCGACTCTTCCCAAAAAAAGCACGATTCGCGTCAGGCGTTTACTCGATTCCGCCCCTACGGTGTTCGCCGTACGCGCATTTTGCCTATTCCGTGAAGTTCTTGCTCTGGCAGATTCTACTTACGAGCGGATGACTCCGTCGCCTGCAACCTAACTCCTCAGCACACACGGATTTATCTGTCCCCTGCGAGCACAATCGGCATGGCATGCAAGTTGCGTGTCTCGTCACAGGGACTTTGCCAGCGCCACGCGACATGGACTGGAAGTCTTGGGGAGGTTACCGTGGTCAGGCAAAATCGCTCCTGGTTTGCGCTTATAACTTTTTGTGCCGCGACCGCACTGGTAGCCGCGCTTGGGCTAGCCATCTTGATCGCCAGTGCCACGGTCGCGTTCGCTCTGGCGCAATCCTTCAATATTCACCGAAACGGAGAGGTTAGCCCGGCTGCGACCTTCGACGGCATGATCACCGATGCCCGCTGCGGAGCGCGACACGCCAAGGATTCGAACAAAAGTCCGGCCGAGTGCTCGCGCATGTGCGTGCGAAGGGGAGAGCAGTACCTGTTGGTTGACGGCGAAAAGCGATATGCGCTGCGCGGAAACACCCAGGTGATAGAGAGGTTGGCAGGCCAGCGGGTGAAAGTCTTCGGCAAACTCGAGGGGCAAACGATTCACGTTAGCTCGGCAAAACCGCTATAGCTTATTCTCCGGGGCGCTCTGCCATTGCGGCTTGCGATTTCTTCACCTCGCCATTTGGCACCGGGACAGGCACTACAGGAACAGCTTGAACGGCGGTAATTGCCGGGCGCGACTCGGTACGGCTCCCTGCCCGCTCATCCCATTTTCCGAAAATCATCTTTCCGGCGGTGGTCTGCAGCACCGATGTCACCGAGATGTCGATGGTCTTTCCGATCATCTTGCGGGCGTTGTCTATCACGACCATGGTACCGTCGTCCAGGTAAGCCACACCCTGGTTGTACTCTTTGCCTTCTTTTAATACAAAAACCTTCATGCTCTCGCCCGGCAATACGATGGGCTTGAGCGAGTTCGCCAGTTCATTGATGTTCAGCACCTCGACACCCTGAAGCTGGGCCACCTTGTTCAGATTGAAATCGTTGGTTATGATTTTGCCCTCGTATAGCTTAGCCAATTCAATTAGCTTCAGATCGACTTCGCGAACGGCTGGAAAATCGTCTTCCACAATTTGAATCTGCAAAGTGGCGACTTTCTGAAGCCGCTGCAGAATGTCCAAGCCACGCCGGCCGCGGTTACGCTTAAGGGAATCGGCCGAATCGGCCACCAGCTGCAACTCGCGAAGAACGAACTGCGGGATCACAATCACCCCGTCGAGGAACCCAGTCTCGGCAATATCGGCGATGCGGCCGTCAATAATCACGCTGGTGTCAAGAATTTTGTAGCTCTTTTTGGACTGCTTCTCGCCGCCGAAGATACCGCCCAAGGCCGACAAATTGAGCAGATCTCCCTTGTTCGCGCCGACGATCAGTCCAACGTACGCCATCAGGAGCATCACCAGGATCTGAAGAAAGCTTCGCAGGTGGGGTGCGTCTAGGCTATTGCGAATCACCAACGCAAACAAGTAGGCGCCAAAAATTCCCAGCACGCTTCCAATGGCGGCTCCGATTAGGCGTTTCAGGCTGACCCGCCGCAGTCTCCACTCGAAAAGAACAATCGCCAGGCCAATGCCGCCTCCAAGTGCAGCATCCAGCTGTAAAGGAAGCCCGAAAGGCTCAATCAGGTAACAGGTAGCAGAGACAATGAGAACAAATAAAATCCGAACCAGAACCAAATCCACTGCTGAACCTCCCCATAACTCCGGGTACAGCGGCGCTCACCGGAGTTCCGCACCGCGTCCCACTTGCCCTCAACCGGGAAGCGGCGATCTTTATCCGGAGCCTATGAATTAGCGATGAACAGTGCTCCGGTCCGTGCAGTCCAACTGTACGAAACCCCAACAATTATCAGGAAAAGTATATACCTTTTGGCAAACAGGATAGGTCTAGGGCACCCACGCCAAGAACCGCCATGTTGGCCCACTTTCGCGAGCCTGGCTGCTCCATTGATAGACTGCTGCGCATGAAAGCTCTGGTGATTTCTCGCTTCGGTGGACCTGAGATATTACAGGTTACGCAGATGCCTGATCCGTCTCTCGCGCTGGGACAGGAACTGGTGCGTGCGCAAACCGGAGGCCTGAATTTTGCTGACCTCATGACCATGCAGGGTGGATATCCCGGCGCTCCCAAACCGCCGCTCATAGCTGGACGCGAATTTTGCGGGGTCCGTCAGAGGGATGGACAACGGGTGATGGGTTATGCCCAATGGGGAGGCTTTGCCGAGAAGGTGGCGGCGAGTGCTCAACTTCTCTGGCCTGTGCCCCAGGGGTGGACGGCCGAGGAAGGCGGAGCTTTCCCGGTCAACTACTTCACGGCCTATTTTGCGTATTGGAAAGCTGGGCTGCTTGAGACTTCACCCGCAGTCAGACAGCAACGGGTTCTGATTCATGCCGTGGCCGGCGGGGTGGGAACCGCAGCGGTGCAGATCGGCAAACTGTTGGGCGTGGAAATATACGGGACGTCCTCATCGGATGAGAAGCTAGCGCGAGTAAAGCAATTGGGGCTGCATCACGGCATCAACTACAAACGCGTCGATTACGAGCAGGCGATTCCGGAGTTGACCCATGGAGGTGGGGTCGATGCTGTGTTCGAGATGCTGGGCGGGGAGCATACGGCCAAGAGCACACGCTGTTTGCGGGACTTCGGGCGCGTGATTATTTATGGCAGCGCTACTGGACAGCGCGCAGAGCTTGATTCAAGAGCACTGTACGCCAAGGGCGCGAGCATCCATGGCCTATGGCTGACCTACTTGTCGTCGAAACGCGATCTCATGCAGGCAGCCTGGAAACAACTGTCAGCATGGATTGAAGCTGGCCACTTACATCCGGTGATAGGAACGGTGTTGCCTTTGGAGACCGCCGCAGAAGCCTACAAGCTGTTGATGGAAAGGAAAACTTTCGGGAAAGTGGTACTCGAAATCTAATTGCACGTGGCGCTGTCAATATCCCGCTGAGAATCACGCAGGAGTCGCCGAGAGCGCAAACACAATTCCACGTTCTGGAACACCGTAACAAGACAGATGTTTGATGTGGCGTTTCTCTTGGTATACATCCTGCTAACGACCGAACGCATGCGGCGTCCAAAATGTATCGTCGTAGAGAACGCTGTGGAACTTTCTAGCGACGGAAAGCGTAGGAGTGACGAGAAGATCGAACAGCGATCTACGATCCGCTCTGATCTTCTCTAGGAGATTTTCCGGGGTCAAAGGGACTGTCTCACTCTCGGTTTGGCGGCCCAGGTGAGAACAATCCCCGAGCGCGGAGCGCGAGCTCTTGCGGGCGCGGCTCTTTTCGCTTAACCCCGAGCGAGCATTGTAGGCCTCTAGCGGTGAAACGCAAGAGTTTCTCTCGAGGCCCTTACCAGCCGCCCAGACCGATTCCCGACGGTTTTCGGGAAAGAAACGGGAGTGAAATGAGAATCTCAAAGTTGTCCAAAAGCCTGCTGCTCAGCTTGGCGGTACTACTCGCGACGAGTGCTTTCGCCGCCAATAAGGGCAGCCTGCAAATCAGCGATACGGTAAACCTCGCGGGCAAGCCACTCGCGCCCGGCAACTATACCGTAAAGTGGGAAGGTAATGGTCCCAGCGTTCAGGCGAGCATCATCCAGGGCAAGACTGTGGTTGCCACCGTGCCAGCCCGCTTGGTGGATTTGGAGCGCGCATCGGGACACGATTCCGCCGTCACCAGACGCGGTGAAAATGGCAGCAAGTCACTGGATGAAATCCGTTTTTACGGCAAGAAGCAAGCGCTAGCTTTCACCGAACAAACCGCCAAGGCGGAGTCCAGCGAAGGCGGGAAGTAGACTAGTCTCATTGAACCAAAGAGGGAGTTCCAAGGACTCCCTCTCAGCTTTCAGTTGGAAGCTAGCACGTCATCGTAGTAATTCAACAGCGCTCGCTTGGGAGGATCCTTCAGGCCTTTCAGCGGTATTTTCTCTTCAATAGATTTGTTCCCGGTCACACGAGCTCGTCCCAGGTGCGTGACACGTCCGTCCGCCTTTTCAACGTAGATCGGGACCAGCATCCGAAACGTCTGATCCATATTCGACTGGGTCAAGGTGAAGTTGAATACCACGTCCCCAGCAGCGTCCTTCTCGAACGCGCGTGAGTTTGTGAGTCGGCAGGGCTGTGCCGTACACATATTCATCGAAGAACCAGTCCAGTTTATGGTTGCCTTCAAGGTCCATCTCACGAGTCATGTGTTTTTCGAGCCTGGCTTCGGTTTACACAGTCTGATTGGTGTAGGCAGTGACGCAATCCTGCATCGTCGCCTTGAAATTGTCGCAATGGTGGGATTAAGAACCCCGTTCAGTACTTCGGCATTTTCGGGTCAACTCGATCAGCCCAGGCGAGAATCCCGCCAGCAAGATTATGGACCTTCTTGAATCCAGCTTGGCGCAGGAAGTTCACGGCTTTGGCGCTGCGCACACCCGAACGGCAGTGGGCCACAATTTCGCGGCTGGAATCCAATTCGTGAACTCGCTTGGGCAGATCGCCTAGCGGGATAAGATATCCATTAAGGTTGCAGATCTGGTACTCGTGCGGTTCGCGGACATCGAGCACAAAAATATCGTCACCGGCATCGAGCCGCCGCTTCAGCTCTTCTACTTGAACTTCGGGAACTCCCGTCTCCACCGGCTTCTCCTCACCGCGAATTCCGCAAAATTCATTGTAGTCGATCAGTTTGGTCACGGTTGGATGGGTGCCGCAAGCCGGGCAATCAGGGTTCTTGCGCAGCTTGAGCTCGCGGAACTTCATGCCCAGAGCGTCAACCAGCAGCAAGCGGCCGATCAGCGGCTCACCCTGGCCAAGAATTAATTTGATGACTTCAGTAGCCTGAATCACGCCTACCAAACCAGGGAGAATACCGAGTACTCCTCCTTCCGCGCATGAAGGCACGAGGCCGGGCGGTGGCGGCTCCGGATACAGGCAGCGGTAGCATGGCCCTTCTTCTGTGCCAAAAATGCTGGCCTGGCCTTCGAAACGGAAGATGGAACCGTAGACGTTGGGCTTTCCCGTAAGCACGCAGGCATCGTTCACCAGATAGCGCGTGGGGAAGTTATCGGTACCGTCGGCAAGGATGTCGAAGTCGCGAAAGATCTCCAGCGCATTCTCGCTGGACAGCCGGGTTTCGAAGGTCTTTAGATTCATAAACGGGTTGATTGCTTTCAGCTTTTCCGCAGCAGAATCCAGCTTCTTGCGGCCAACGTCGTCGCTAGTGTGAATGATCTGCCGCTGCAGGTTGGTGTAGTCCACCACATCAAAATCCACGATTCCGAGCGTCCCCACACCGGCCGCCGTGAGATACAACGACAGCGGCGAACCCAATCCCCCCACACCGATACACAGCACCCGCGCTGCTTTGAGCTTCTGCTGCCCTTCCATGCCGACTTCCGGCATGATCAGGTGGCGTGAATAGCGCAGAATTTCGTCGTTGTTCAGGCTAGCGATTTCGGGTTTCGATTCGGTTATGGTGGCCATTGTGACCTCGTTAGTCTTCAGGATTCCCAGCTGACGACACGCCTACAGACAGGAGGGGCAACAACAACAGCGCGATTTAGAAGCGACTCTCATGCGCGGGTTGCAGATTGGAGTCGACCACGCCCTCCAGCAATGGACGGCACAATAGAGATATTATCACCGTCATTTACCGTAGTGGCATCCTTCTGAAGGTAACGAACGTCTTCATCGTTCAAGTACACATTAACGAAGGCGCGCAGCTTGCCTTCTTCGGTGTAAAGGTGACGCCGCAAATCGGGATGCTCGGCTACCAGACGAGACAACGCATCTCCCACAGTTGTTGCCTTGACTTCCACGTCAGCCTGCTTACCGGCATACTGCCGCAGGGGAGTAGGTATGTGGATTTTCGGCATGAATAGATGATGCCATAATTGGCCAACAAGATTCAGCGGCCGCTGGGCTCTCGCTCGCGAGACAATGATGGTAAGGCTATAGCTGCAGGTCCCTTTGGAATTATGTTCACACACCAACCCAGGCCGGCTGGATTCCTCATTATCCGCATCTTCTTCGTTTTCGGTTCCCTGATGTCGGCCTACGCCGCGATCACGCTGGTCAACCCGGCACGATTTTAGATCGCGCGTGGGCGCTCAATCCGACAGCACATGCTCAGCGTGCACCGTTGGGCAGAGTTGCTGCTCTTCCATTCACCGTTCTGGCGGCAACGCTTTTCACTGCGGGCGTGGGCTGGTTCAGACGCCGCTACTGGGGATGGATTCTGGCCATACGCTGATCACGATGAACATGATTGGAGATCTGATTGATGTTTTCCGCGGGGAATTGCTAAAAAGAGTGGTCGGGGCGGGAGTCGCCGGCCTGCTACTCGGATATGTGATTCGTCCGCGAGTGGGGAATTACTTTCGCTCAGCTATCTTGCGTGCCGCCGAAGCTTTAGTCCCGACCACGTGGACAAGAATGTCCGCGCCACAAACGTGTCAAAATACCTCAACGTTCTCATTCACCAATTTCTTTTCATTCTCATCACTCCCGGCCAGCTCAAAGGAATTCGTCAGCACGGCTTTTCCCTTCTCCACGCTAGTGATCACATAGGAACAACCGAACCAGTGCGCCTCGGCCAGATCAGTTGATGACCACTGGGCGGGATGATCCGGGTGAGAATGATAGAAACCGATGATGTCTTCGCCCCGCTCGCGCCCTTCACGCTGGATGCGCACCAGTTCCCTTGGATCAATGTGATAGCGGTTTTGTGGGGAATCGGTGCGCGTGTTGCCGCAACGCGCCATCGAGGTGACCAGCCGGACTTCCCCTTCGAACTGCCCCAGCAGCACTCCGCAGCATTCATGAGGGTATGTTTCTTCCCCATGCTGCCGGATCGACTCGTAATGGGATCGGCCTAGTTTGAGCATGCCCAGAAACTAGATAATGGATTCAGGAGTCACGTAAAGCGATTCAGCGAGTGCGCTGTCGAGACCGGGTTGCAAGCGGGCTCGCCTGGACAACTGAATTACCCTGATATAGCCTGCTCTTCTCAATCGAGGGCAATGCGCTGGTGGATCATCATCGCGGTGCTGTTGCTGGTGGTTGCGGGCGTAGCATGGCGCTCCGCATCCTCCGGTTCGGCGCCGCACATTGGAACTACAGCGCCTGAGTTCACACTTCCTTCACAAGATGGCGCGCCCGCAAGCCTGAAGGACTATCGTGGAAAATGGGTAGTATTGTATTTCTACCCCAAGGACTTCACCCGGGGATGCACGATCGAGGCGCATAACTTCCAGCGCGATCAGGAACAATACGCCAAGAAGAATGCGGTTGTGCTGGGAGTGAGCGTGGACAGCGCGGAATCCCACAAGCAGTTCTGCGCCAAAGAAGGGCTGAATTTCAAGTTGCTGGCGGACAGCGGCCATCAGGTCTCAAAACTATATGGGTCGCTGATGAATTTTGGCATCACGCAGATGGCGGCGCGGCATACATTCCTCATCAATCCGTACGGGCGAATCGAGCGCGCCTACATGAATGTAAGCCCTAACAACCACAGCAACGAAGTACTCGCCGCGCTCGATGAACTACAGAAGGGCACGCCACCCGGGCATTACGACTGACGAAGCGCGGCGTGAGTTGATGTTCTCAGCTGTAGCCTGCAAGTTACAGTACTCCAACTGGAACTGGGGAGACCTTTGCAATACATTCTGGCGCTTGATCAGGGCACAACTAGTTCGCGGGCGATTCTCTTTGATCACGAACGTGCGATCAAGGCGGTGGCGCAGCGGGAGTTCGAGCAGATATTTCCGCAGCCGGGATGGGTGGAGCACAATCCAGAGGAGATCTGGGCGTCGCAGATCAGCGTTGCGGTTGAAGCATTGAGCCGGGCGGAGGTGCGGCTGCGTGACATTGCCGCCATCGGGATCACCAACCAGCGCGAAACGGCAATTGTCTGGGACCGGCAGACTGGGCAGCCGGTTTACAACGCAATCGTCTGGCAGGACCGACGCACGGCGGGGTTCTGCGATCAGCTTAAAGCTGAAGGTCAGGAGGGGATGATTCAGCAGCGCACAGGACTGCTGATTGATTCCTATTTTTCTGCCACCAAAATCACCTGGATTCTGGACAACGTCGCTGGAGCGAGGCAGCTTGCGGACTCGGGGCGTCTCGCGTTCGGCACCGTCGACAGTTGGCTTGTATGGAAGATGACCAACGGGCGCATGCATTTGACTGATTCCAGCAATGCCTCGCGAACGATGCTCTACAACATTCACAGCGGACAGTGGGACGATGACCTACTGCGGCTGTTCCGCATTCCGGCGTCGATGCTGCCTGAGGTCCACGCTTCCAGCGAGGTGTACGGTGAAGTTACGACTACTCTGGGGCTCGGCGGCATTCCGATGGCGGGAATTGCGGGCGATCAGCAAGCCTCACTATTCGGGCAGCAATGCTGCTCTCCCGGACTGACCAAGAACACTTATGGAACCGGATGCTTCACGCTGCAGAATACGGGGACATGCCCCGTGCCATCCTCGAATCGGCTGGTCACGACCGTGGCATGGAAGATTGGCCAGGTGATGGAGTACGCACTGGAGGGCAGCGTATTCATCGGAGGAGCGGTCGTCCAGTGGTTGCGCGACGGTTTAGGACTGATTCGTACTTCAGCAGAGATCGAGCAGCTCGCCGCTTCGGTTCCGGATAATGGCGGTGTCTATTTTGTGCCAGCTTTCGTGGGACTCGGCGCGCCGCACTGGGATCAGTATGCGCGCGGCTCGATCTTCGGGCTGACTCGCGGAACGCAATCCGGTCACCTGGCGCGCGCGGCACTGGAGAGTATTGCCTATCAAGTGGCCGACCTGCTGGACGCGATGAACTCCGACACCGGCGCTCGACTTCCAGAGCTCAGAGTGGATGGCGGCGCCGCAAGCAGTGACAGTTTGATGCAGTTTCAGGCGGATATCCTCGGCATCCGCGTCGTGCGGCCCGTGGTAACCGAGACAACCGCCCTGGGAGCGGCGTACCTCGCGGGAATTAGCGTGGGCTACTGGGGGGATGCAGCGGAACTTGCGACCGGCCGTAAAGAACATCGTTTTGAGCCGCAGATGGCGAGGTCGCAGGCGGAGACTTTACGGGCAAGATGGAAGGAAGCGCTTGCGCGCGCAAAAGCTTGGGAGCACTAAATTCCCGGCGAGGAGCTGCGCTTCAGGAATTCTCCCTGGCCTGCGCGGCCGAGGAATTTCTCATTCTCAACCAGGACGCGTCCACGAGAGAAGACGAGCTCGGGCATGCCCTTAACTTTGATTCCTTCGAACATGGAATAGTCCACGCGCATGTGGTGAGTTTTCGCGCTGATGGTATGCTCGCGATTGGGATCGAAGATAACGAGATCGGCGTCGCTGCCGACGGCAATCGTGCCCTTGCGCGGATAAAGCCCGAAGAGCTTTGCGGGAGTAGTGGCGACCAACTCGACGAAGCGGTTGACGTTGAAGCGTCCCTTTGCGACGCCGCCTGAGTACACAAGACTCATGCGGTGCTCGATTCCAGGACCGCCGTTGGGGATTTTGGTGAAGTCTCCAACGCCGAGTGCTTTCTGCTCTTTGAAGCAGAAGGGGCAATGATCGGTAGACACGACCTGGAGGTGATCGTTCTTCAGCCCCTGCCATAGTTTTTCCTGGTGCCACTTCTCGCGCAAGGGCGGAGTGAAAACGTACTTGGCGCCTTCGAATCCGGGGACATCGAAGTTCTCGATCGAAAGGTAGAGATACTGTGGACAAGTCTCTGCGTAAACCGGCAGACCACGATCGCGAGCTTCGCGGACCTTCTCCAGCGCATCGTTGCAACTCAAGTGAACGATGTAGACCGGCGCGCCCGCCATCTCCGCCAGCGCGATAGCGCGAGCCGTGGCTTCAGCTTCCGCGGTGGTTGGGCGAGTGAGGGCATGATACTTTGGTGCGGTCTTGCCTTCGGCAAGAGCTTGTTTGACGATCACGTCGATGGCTCCGCCGTTCTCCGCGTGCATGCAGACCATCGCACCCGTGCTGCCGGCCATCCGCAGGGCCTTGAAGATACTCGCGTCGTCAAGCATGAACACGCCGGGATACGCCATGAACAGCTTGAAGCTGGTGACGCCGTCGCGGACCAGATCTTTCATTTCCTCAAGCTGTGCATCGGGAAGATCGGTGATGATGCAATGGAAACTGTAATCGGAGACGGCTTTTGATGACGCCTTCTGCATCCAGGTATCGAAGGCGGTGCGCAGCGACTGGCCTTTGTACTGAATCGCGAAGTCAATGAGGGTGGTCGTGCCGCCGAATGCGGCGGCGCGAGTGCCAGTTTCGAAATCATCTGCGCTTGTAGTGCCGCCGAACGGCATGTCGAGGTGAGTGTGAACATCGATTCCGCCGGGGAAAACATATTTGCCGGGCACGTCGAAGACACGCTTCGTGTTTTCGCGCGGCAGGCCGAGGCCGATGGCGACGATTTTGCCGCCTTGAATGGCAACGTCGGCCTGGTAGGTGTCAGTGGCAGTGGCCACGGTCCCGTTAGCAATGATAGTGTCGAACGCCATTGAGGCCTCTCTGGTACGCGGCTCGGGGAAAAAGCGTGCTAGAATCCGCAACTACTTATACCAGTTTCGCTGAAGCGCGGGAGCAGCGCATGAATTTCGGGATCACCATCAAACCGGACCTCTCAGTCGAGCGAATCGTCAGCCTTACCGAGCAGGCCGAGCGTGCGGGTTTTCAATATGGATGGATTTTCGACTCGCACGTGCTGTGGAAGGAGCCTTACCCCTTGCTGACCTTGATGGCGAACCGGACCAGGGAAATGAGGCTTGGGACGTGCGTCACGAATCCCGCCGTGCGCGATATGACGGTAACTGCCAGCTTATTCGCAACGCTCAACCTGATCTCCGGCGGGCGCATGGTATTGGGCATTGGACGCGGCGACAGTTCACGCCGCGTGTTAGGCAAGAAGCCTGTAACGCCGGCGGAACTGGAGCGCTCGGTTGCAGCGTTCCGCGATCTCACGGCAGCGCGAGAAATCGAGTACGACGGTCAGCCCACCCGGCTCAGCTGGGCCAAGGGATCACCTCCGGTGTGGATTGCGGGTTACGGGCCGAAAGTTCTCAACATGGCGGGCCGGATTGCAAACGGAGTGATTCTGCAATTTGCTGATGCTGATCTGATTTCCTGGTGCATCGATTTTGTCAGGCAAGGAGCGAAAGAGGCAGGGCGCGATTTCAAGTCTATTGAAATTATGGCTGCGGCTCCGGTGTGGGTCTCGGATGACCTGAGGGTGGCGCGCGAGCGTGTTCGCTGGTTTCCAGCACTGGTATCGAACCATGTTGTGGATCTCGTCTCTCGTTACAAGCCCGAAGATCTGCCCGCGGCTCTCACCTCATACGTGCGCAACCGTCCCGGTTACGATTACCAGCACCATTGCGAGGTCGGCAGCGACAATGCGGAGTTCGTTTCTGACGAAGTTGTGGACCGGTTCTGCCTTGTTGGCTCAGTCGAGGCACACCGGAAGAAGCTGAAGACCCTCGGACAGGCTGGCGTAACTCAATTCAACATTTATCTGATGTGTGGAGAAGAAGAGCAGACCCTGGAGATCTACGGACGCGATGTTCTGCCTCGGCTCCGTAGCGAACTTTCAAGCGCGGTTTCGTGAGTGTCCTCCTGAGGGTCTGCGCAATTGACCCTGGGAACCGGGCCGGACGGAAAATGTACCCTCTCGGTCGAAGATAGTGGTGTCGGCATCCCCGGCGATCTGGATGTGAATACGAGCAAGTCGCTGGGCCTCCGACTGGTTCGGTTGTTGACCCAGCAGATTCGTGCTCGTTCGAGCTGGTCAAGTCCGATCCCGGAACGTCAGCACATTTGCAGTTCACGGTGGACCACAATGCACGCTGATTTTATTTCCTCTGAACCGCGTGGCTCTGATCGTGGAGGACGAGACTCTGATTGCCGAAGAATTGAGAGAGCGCCTGTCACGCCTTGGCTTTTCGGTAATCGCCGCGGTGGACTCGGCGGACGAAGCCATTGCCATTGCTACCAGGGAGCGACCGGACCTGGTTCTGATGGACATACGCTTGAGGGCGAGAAAGACGGCGTGCAGGCTGCATCGGAGATTCGCCAACAGGTGGACTTACCTATTATCTACCTTACGGCATATTCCGATTGGGTGACCGTGCACCGGGCAAAGGCGACCGAGCGTGACAGCTTTATTCTGAAGCCATTTCACAGACGCGAGCTGCAGTCGACGATTGAAGTTGCGATGCAACGCCACGCCATCAGAACAAGACGGAACAAGCAGTAAAGTAAGCGGCCAACTCGGACCGATCATGGGTCTGAAAAGCGAAGTTTTCACTTGCCGCTCGCAAGCGATGCCGCATGAGGGGGTACTGAAAATTGGCTGCCGACCATCAGGCCGTAATAGGTCAGAAAAGAAACAGCGAAGCCCACGAACCAGGAATAGTCATAAAGGATGTGCGCCGCTGAAACGACAAGGCCTGCAAGGGCCACACCTGCTCCCATGGCAAGTGCGGCGACGGCGCGCCAATTGAATCCTGCGGAATATTCATAGGCTCCACGTCGGATGTAGAGATCATTGACCGACAGCACTCGTTTTCGAATCAGGTAGTAGTCGCAGATCATGATGCCGGCGACTGGGCCGAGAAAAGCGGCATAGCCTCCGAGCCAGCCAAAGATGAAGGTCTTGTAATTTGCCAGCAGCTTCCAGGGCATGATTGCGATGCCCATGAAGCAGGTGATCACGCCGCCGATCTTGAAGCTGATGCGGCGCGGCCAAAGATTGGAGAAATCATTCGCTGGCGAGACCACGTTCGCGCCGATGTTTACGTTCAGCGTGGCCAGCAGAATGGCAATCAATGAAACAACTACGGCCACCGGTGAATGGAAGCGGCTCAAGAGCTGGACTGGATCCCAAATCGCGGTGCCGAAGATGACTACTGTCGCCGAGGTCACTGCGACACCGATGAATGCGTATAAGGTCATCGTGGTTGGCAAGGCGATAGCTTGGCCTATGGCCTGGGCTCGTTGATTTTTTGCAAAACGCGTGAAGTCGGGAATATTCAGCGAGATTGTCGCCCAGAAGCCGACGGTGGCGTTGAGTGCGGGGATCAAGAATTTGAAAAACTCAGCGGAGCTCTTGAAGCGGGAGGGTGCGGCAAGCATTGGCCCGAAGCCGCCAGCCTGCAGGTAGGCCCATCCGAGCAACAGCAAACCGACTGCGAGCAACACCGGCGCGCTGATTCCCTGCAGAAAACGGATGTATTCGATTCCTTTCAGAATCACAAACAGATTGAGCAGCCAGAATGCAGCAAAGCAGATGGCAGCACCGTGCGGAACCGTACTCCACGCCGGCCAAACCGTCGCAAGCAGGACGTTGATGGCTTCGCCGCCGATCCAGGTCTGAATTCCAAACCAGCCACAGGCTACGAGTGCGCGCAGAATGGCCGCGACGTTTGCGCCCAGCACTCCGAAAGATGCCCGCGCCAGCACCGGAAACGGAACCCCGTAACGAGCGCCGGGATGCGAGTTCAGCAGCATGGGAACCAGGACAATGCAGTTCCCGAGGAACACGGTGAACACTGCCTGCTTCCAGTCCATCCCGCCCTGAATCAAGCTCGCGGCCAGCATGTAAGTGAGGATGTTCACCGACATCGCGACCCACAGGGCAGCATAGTTGTAGGCGCCCCAGGTTCTGGCGCCACGATGGCCGGAAGCGGCTTCGCCCGGAGGGACAGTCGGAGCGAGGTCGGGATTGTAGAGCGGGCTGGATTCGATGTCGGCTCGGACGGATGCAGTCTGCATCAGGCTCCGGTTCGAGAGAGGTTGTTAATAAATATTGGACTCGCGTTTGCGACCGGTGTAGTCGACGTAAACCGCTTTCAACTCGGTGAAGAAATCAAGGGCGACTCGGCCCTGTTCCCGCAATCCGACACCGGTTCCTTTCATTCCCCCGAAGGGGACTTGCGCCTCACCCCCAGTGGTTGCGGAATTGACATGGGTGATGCCGGTCTCGATGCGATCGATGAATTCAAAAATATGCGCGACATTGTTGGTGTAGATCGACGAACTGAGGCCGTAGATCACGTCATTGGCGACGTCCATAGCTCCATCAAAGCTCTTCACGCGCAGGACCGAAAGCACCGGGCCGAAAATTTCCTCCCGCGCAATGCGCATGTTGGGCTTGACGTGATCAAAGATGGTGGGCGCCACGAACCATCCGCGATCGTACGCCTGACCGCGCAGCCGATCTCCTCCGCAGACTAACTCAGCACCTTCCTGTTTCCCAATATCGAGGTATGACATCACAGTGTTGAATTGAGCCTCATCCACTAGAGGTCCAACCTGCATGCCGGCTTGTGCCCCATCCCCAACCTTAAGTTCGGCGGTGCGCTGCTTCAGGCGTCCAACGAAATCATCGGCGATTGAGTCGATCACGACGGCCCGACTGGTGGCGGTGCAACGCTGGCCGGTAGAGTAAAACGCACCCTGGACCGTGCTTTCCACGGCGAGGCCCAGGTCGGCATCTTCGAGAACAACGATGGGATTCTTACCGCCCATCTCGCACTGCACTTTCATGAGACGCTTTGCGCCTTGGGCGTAGAGCGCGGCGCCGATTTCATTTGATCCGGTAAAGCTCACGGCTTTGACAGCAGGATTGCTGATGAGCTCATCGCCCACTTCAGATCCGGCGCCGACCACCATGTTCAGCACGCCGCGTGGAAGGCCGGCCTCCTCAAAAATCTCCACTACCTTCATGGCTGTGAAGGCGGTAATGGTCGCAGGCTTGAACACCACGGTATTCCCGGCGACCAGGGCAGGAGCGATTTTCCAGACAGGGATCGCAACTGGAAAATTCCAGGGCGTGATGCAGGCGACGACGCCTAGAGGCTGCTTCATGGTGTAGGCGAAATTCTTGGGCAGCTCCGAGGGCAGAGTTTCGCCGCCGATGCGCTTGCCTTCACCGGCCATGAAATCGAGGACGTTGATGGAGCGCAGGATTTCGCCGCTCGAATCGCTGATGGTCTTGCCTTCTTCGCGGGTCAGCATGCGGGCAAGTTCGTCCTTGCGCTCAGTCATGATCTGGGCGGCGCGTGCGATGATGCGGCCGCGAACCGGAGCCGAGGTGTTGCGCCAACCGGGGAGAGCAGCGGCAGCGGTTTGGATTGCTGCGCGAGCCTCCTCGCGCGTGGAAAGAGTGACAATACCGACGAGGTCATCAAAGTTGGCGGGGTTGCGGCGTTCCGCCACGCGCGTACTCGAAGACTCGGCCCAGCTTCCGTTGACAAAATTCATGGAGCGGGCGGGAGTGACTTGCGCCAGTGCGTTCATAAATCTCTCCTCAGTGCGCCATCGCGGGGGAACGCTTTTCCTGGACCGCGGCAAGTGAATGGTCGAGCATGGTGATGGCTTCGTCGACGTCGGTCTTGCTGATGTTTAGCGGAGGGGACATCCGAATCACGTTGCCCCACAGACCACCTTTGCCGATCAGCAGTCCGGCACGCCGCGCTTCTTCCATGAGTTCGGCTGTTTCCTGAGCCGCGGGTTCCTTGGTTTTGCGATCTCTAACAAGCTCGATTGCCTGCATCAAGCCCATGCCACGCACGTCGCCAATAAGGGGATATCTCTGCTTGAGAGCTTCTAGCCCTTCGCGGAACCTGCCACCGACGACATGGGCGTTCTCCAGAAGATTATCTTCCTCGATCAGATCAATCGTGGCCTTGGCCGCCACCGAGGTAACAGGGTTGCCGCCGAAAGTGCTGATCTGCAGCCCGCGGAAACTGGAAGCAATTTCGGGACGGGTCAACGTTGCGCCGATGGGAGCGCCATTCGCCAGACCTTTTGCGGCGGTGATGATGTCCGGCGTTACTTCCCAGTGCTCGATGCCGAACCACTTTCTGCCGGTGCGTCCCCAGCCAGTCTGCACTTCGTCGGAGATGAAATCTCCGCCGTATTTTTTCACGATGTTGAAGACGATTTTGAAATATTCGGGCGGAGGAGTAACGAATCCCCCGAGCCCCTGAATCGGCTCAGCAATGTATGCGGCGATCTGGCCGGAGGTCGTGGTCTGGATAACGTTTTCAACGTCCTGCGCGCATACAATGCCGCAGTCGGGATAGGTCTTTCCAAACGGGCAGCGATAACAATACGGATTCAGCGCGTGTACTACGCCGAAGCTTCCGGGGAGCGACTGGCGCCACGTATTCTGGCCAGTCAGCGACTGTGCCAGTTGCGAGCGGCCGCTGTATCCGTGACGTAGAGCGACTACTTCAAAACGTCCGGTGTGCATGCGGGCGAGTTGAATGGCTGTCTCGTTGGCTTCCGTGCCGCTGTTCGTGAAATAGCTCTGCGTGATGTCGCCGGGTGCCAGGAGAGCTAACTTCTCGGCGAGAGCGACAACGGCCTCATTTGGAAACAACGTCGAGGCGTGCTGAATCTTGTCAATCTGGGCTTTTATCTTCGATGTAATACGCGGATTTGTGTGTCCGGCAGAAATGGTGACGATCCCGCCGAAGAAGTCGAGATATTTCTTACCGTCGGCATCCCAGAGATATTGCATGCTGGCATGGTCGGTGACCAGCGGCTCGGCAAAGTAGGTGGAAACAGAGGGGAACAGGTACCGCTTGTATTTGCGAATAATTTCGTCTTTGGTCATGGCATTAATCCGCGGCAGCGCTCTTGCCGCTCTGTGCAGTTAGAATTCCATAGGTCTCGGGACGGCGATCCCGGAAAAACTGCCACACTTTTCGGACTTCGAGAATCATATCCAGATCCAGATCTGCAACCAGGACTTCATCTTTATCGCGCGCGGCCTGCGCGATGATCTTGCCTCGAGGATTGCAGAAGTAGCTCTTGCCGTAGAACTCTCCAATGCTCCACGGCTTTTCCTCGCCCACCCGATTGATTGCGCCAACGAAATAGCCGTTGGCGACAGCATGAGCGGGCTGCTCCAATTCCCATAGGTATTCAGAAAGACCGGCGACGGTGGCGGAAGGATTAAAGACAATCTCTGCACCATTCAATCCAAGAGCCCGTGCGCCTTCAGGAAAATGCCTGTCATAGCAGATGTACACGCCGACCTTGGCGTACTTGCTATCGAATACTGGGTACCCCAGATCGCCGGGCGTGAAATAGAACTTTTCCCAGAACCCCGGGTGGCAGTGCGGGATGTGGTGCTTGCGATACTTTCCCAGATAGCGTCCATCGGCGTCTATCACCGCTGCCGTATTGAAATAGAGCCCGGGCAGCTCTTGCTCGTAAAGCGAAACAACCATCGCCATCTGATGCCTGGCGGCAAGCTCCTGCATCTGCCGAGTCGTAGCCCCATCGGGCACAGGTTCCGTCAGCTCGTACCAGCGGGAATCCTGCTCAGCGCAGAAATAAGGACCGTAGAAAAGCTCCTGAAGGCACAGGATCTGCACCTGCTGGCGCGCGGCCTGCTCGATCAAGCTCAGATGTTTCTCGATCATCGCCTGCTTGATCTCCGATAGCGAATGATCGGGGCCAAGCACGTTGCGCGCTTGAATCAGGCCACAGCGGACTACTCGCGGCATCTACGACCTCCGTGGATGCAAACTATAGCAGAATCGGCGGCCATTCGGCCCCGAATAGCGGGCTTTGTGCTCGCGTCCCGATACCTGTACAGTACGGGAACGATTCAGCTCTCCCCCGCATGGATGAATTCCTAAGAGCGGCTATCGAGGAAGCGCAGACCGGACTCGCCGCCGGCGGAATTCCTATCGGCGCGGTGCTGGTGATCGATGGCAAGATCGTCGGGCGCGGACACAATCAGCGCGTGCAAAGAGGCAGCGCGGTGCTGCACGCTGAAATGGACTGCCTGGAAAATGCCGGCAGGCTCCAGGCTTCCGACTACCGGCGCGCCACGCTCTATTCGACGCTGTCGCCCTGCGACATGTGTAGTGGCGCAATTCTCCTTTATAAGATTCCAATCGTCATCGTCGGCGAAAACCAGACCTTTCGCGGTCCTGAGGAGTACCTGTGCTCACGTGGAGTCCAAGTTCAGGTCGCCAACCGCGCAGAATGTATTGAACTCATGAGACGGTTCATAAAGCAGCATCCGGAGTTATGGAATGAAGACATTGGCGAGGCGCGTGGGAGCTAAGCCTGACATTGCATTCTTCCCTTTCCGAGTTCTTTGCGAAGCCCTGCGGCGTGAACTTTGGCCAAGAGGCATGAGAAATTTTTCAATAGAGCCAGTGGCAGCTTCAGGTGTGATGATCCGGGCAGCTTTGATTGCATTCATCATTCGGGCGCCGCTCGCGGCGCAGCAGATTCCACTTCAAACACTCGTCACACCTTCTGCAACGATTTCGAAAGATGGGCGTCCTCTGACCTTTGCCGTGCATGGCTTTATCGAATTCAAATCCTTAGCCGAGTTATTTCCGTTCATCGACGCGCAAATGCAACGCTGGAAACTGGACGATGAACAGCGCCGAACACTCGCCAGTGACCTGCTGCGTCGTGGCGTAGAGAGCCGAGTCGTGTCGATGGCAGATGAGCGGCCGCTTGAAACCCTGGTGACGCACACGAGTGAGGAACTTCGTCAAGCGCTGGCGAATGTAAGAGAATCCGCGCCGCCCGGCTATGCCGAGGCGTTTCTGGCGGTGCAGGAAAAGTGGAAGCACTCCCTGAACTGCTGGAGCGCTTCGCCATCGATTCCAGGACGTATGCTGTCCAACTGGTATCCCATTCAAGAAGGCATTCAGCTGTACGGCGTTACATATGATTCAACCGAACACTTCTGGCAGGCGGTGAAGTATCACCCCGACGTGACCGTGGCTGAGCTGACGGAGTTGCTGGCCTTCTTCGAGCGGCAGGACTGGCATCCTTGGCTCCGGCGCCTGGATTCCGATCCCAAGTTGTATTTGCCCAACGCGTATGCCGTCGAGTTTCTGCGTCACAATCTGGTACCGCAACGGCTCCGCTGGTTTCGCGATGAACTCGGTCGCCACGCGGTGCACGCAAGCGATCATGCCAGAGTTGTTCAGCAGCGTGGTGGTGCTCCTTTCCAATTTACCGCGTATGAAGAGAAGGTCCTGTGGGGCGATCTGGCCGATCTGTTCCACCTTGTATATATCTTTTCTCCTCTCGAGGATCCCATTCACAGGAAATTGTCAGAGCGGCACTTTGATGGAATCTATTTGGGTGATCGGCGCATGGGATTCATTGGCGAGGAATTCCGCTCGCTCATGCTGCAAATCTGGAAGGTGAAGTATCTGCAGATGCCGCGCTTCCGTGAGGTAATCAGCTCGATCCCGCTGGAGATCCGGCTGGAACACTTCCTCAATGATGGCGACTCGCCCGACATTCCAATTCCGGTTTACGTCGGTTATTTAAATCAGATTCGCGACTTGGCGCGGGCACGGTAAGCGGGCGCAGCGCAACGCGGCCTCAGGCAATCCACGGATTGATGAGTGCAACTGAAGTGTCATCGAAATGGGTTGGGTTGCGGGTAGCCAGTGTGGCGTGTTGGGCGAGCACGATGCCGGCGATCATTGAATCGCGCAGTTCACCAGGACGGCCTTTCTTACGCCGGGATGCCATCAGGTCACCTGCTTGCTCCGCAGCCGCAACATCGAAAGCCACAACTCGCTGGCCGATCTTGTCAAGAAGATCTTCAAATGCTTGCAGCAGTGTGGAGCGCCGCTTTCCGCTCGGCATGATCTGCAGTCCGAATCGAACCTCTAGGACCGTGACAGATGTCGTCCAAATAGACGTTCGGGGCTGCCGGTCAAGCCACGCGACCACATTCTGGTCGGGTGTTTGCTGCATGAGGGTGGACAGCACGTTGGTGTCCAGGATAATCATTCCTCAAATGACGGTGGCTGAATCTGATATCCCCGCAGTTCAGGGATCTCAGGATCAATACCAATTCTGGCAAACAAAGAGGAGATCTCCGTGCCCAATCCGCCGGCAGCGGCATCCTCGTCCTTCACGGCATTACGCAAAATGTCTCGTACTTCCTCTTCCATACTGTGACCGTTGCGCTTAGCGCGCCGCTGCAGTCGCGCCTTCACCCTATCCTCAATGTTTCGGACTACAAACTGCGCCAAAGCCGAGCCTCCAAAAACATATGATATCATGATATCATATTGAGGAATAGCCATCAAGACGGGCTACCGCAACGCCGCAAACAACGCTTCCTTCCAGCGCCTGACGTTGATAGTCCAGCACACTTTTGCCTTGTATCCTCTGTTGATCACCTCCGCCCACACATTCTTGTTGCGCTCGTCTGCTCCGACGTTCAGGCGATCAACAATCGTCATGCCTCGCGTTAAGTCGCTCCGGGTCTCTATGTCGACGTAGTGCTCGCTCCAATCTTTTCCGATGCTCGGATCAAGAGCGACCGACATCGCGACTGGATCCGGGAGCGCAATACCGTCTTCTCCGGTCTGAATTTTGTACGCGTCACGCGCGCAGCTATTGCACTCGATGGCAAAGCGGCCCAGTGGACTCCCGGCTGCCTGAATGCGCGCGATATCAGCTTCATTCAGGGCAGCCCCTCCGCGGCACGTCTGCCAGCCTACGAGTTCCACCGGCAGCCCGCTCAGCATGACCATGCGGGCGGCTTCGGGATCGACCCAGATGTTGTATTCGGCGGCCGGGGTCACGTTGCCTTCGCAGCACGGGGCGCCTCCCATCACGACGCAGCGGGAAACCCTGGCGGCAATTGCCGGCTTTTTCGTGAGCGCGAGAGCAACATTCGTCAATGGTCCCAGGGTGACGAGCATGAGACCTGGGTTAGACTCGATCGCTTCGATCATCGCGTCAACAGCGTGCATTGCCTCTGGCGACTTACGCGGAGCCGGGTAATTGTGATCGCCCAGTCCATCGCGGCCATGAAACCAGGTCGCATTTTCATGAGCACGAGCCAGCGGCTTCTCAGCACCCTGATATACGGGGACTTTCGCGCCACAAAGTTCGACCGAATAGAGCGCATTGCGCGTGGCCTGCTGTACGTCGACATTGCCGGTGACAGTGGTGATCGCGACGACGCGCACGTCGGGCGCGCGCAGAGCCATGATGAGAGCAACGGCATCGTCAGAGGCAACGTCAGTATCGATCAGAAAGTTTCGCGGCATCGGCGCATGATAGCAAACGAATGCTTGTCCGATTCGCTGGTGTACAATGCGTCCGCTTCTGGTTGAATCAAGCACTAAAATAAGGAGAACGAGATGAAACGATCCTTGTGGATTCTTGGAGTGGCGGTGGCGCTTATGGTTGCGTGGTCCATCGGGCGGGTACAGGGACAGACCAAGCACGCTGCTGCGAAAAAAGTCGTCTTTGTTTCCTCCGACCAGGCGGAGTACAAGCAGATGGAGTCGACACAAGGTGTGACCCAGGCGGTTATCTGGGGCAGTCCCGATAAAGGGGCGCACGCCACTTTCACTAAGTTCGTGCCCGGATTCGATGCCGGGATGCACACGCACACGAACGACGTGTGGATTGTCGGCGTGAAGGGCGCTTATCTGTACAAGGACGCCGCGGGCGAGAAGCGGGTGGGTCCGGGAGATTTTTTGCGCGTTCCCGGTGGACATAAACACTGGAGCGGGGGAGATAAGACAGACGGCGCGCTGTTCTATGAAGAATCGTCCGGGAAGTTTGATAGTATCCCGGCGAAGTAGGCGCGCTGATCGGAGAATTTGGTATGTATTTACCTTCTTACCCCTCCCCCGTGATCTTTCAGAATCTGGGGTTGGCGAGAGAACACTACCAAAATCTTTGGATCCAAAGGAGTTGTCGGCAAGATTTAGAGAGCAGAGGAGTTAGTACCGCAAACGCAGAAGGCAGCAGTGAGAAGTCATAAGCAAAATCGCTCCGCATAGGACTAAGCGTCTGAATCGTTTGCGGCGGCAGCACGGCAGCGCCACGTAAGGCCTGAAGGCGCTGCCCTGATACGAACCTCATGGTGGACAGAGCGGTGGGACTTATGACAGCCCTATTCAAGGACGGTTCGTATCAGGATATGGCTTCAGTCGCGTCGGAAATCTCCACCTCAAAAACGTCTTCGATCAGCATTACGAGCTCTACCAGGTCGAGGCTGTCGAGCTCTGTTCGGTTCATAACGATGTCATTCCAGCTTCCAGAATCTTAAAGGCAATTTCGCAACACTGGCCAAGTCAGAACCACTCGCATCCCGCCCCAAACCTTCCGCATCTAAAGCCTTGACAATAACTAACTCAAGTCTAATAATGTAGCCGAACGCAATTGTAAGCTGATTGAATATAAAGCACTTATAAGACATACGGAGGGGACAAAAATGGCCAAGATTATCGGAATTGACCTCGGAACCACCAACTCCTGCGTGGCCGTGATGGAGGGCGGGGAGCCCAAGGTTATCCCTAATGAAGAAGGGGGGCGGACTACGCCTTCGGTCGTGGGATTCACGAAGACTGGCGAACGGCTGGTGGGGCAGGTGGCAAAGCGCCAGGCGATCACTAATCCTGAGAACACGGTGTATTCGATTAAGCGCTTCATGGGGCGGCGCTTCGACGAAGTCGATGAAGAAATGAAGATGGTCCCGTATAAGGTCGTTCGGCAAGGCGACCATGTGGCGGTGATCGCACAGGGGAAGGAATATACGCCTCCGCAGATCTCTGCGCTGATCCTGCAGAAGCTGAAGAAGGCGGCGGAGGACTACCTCGGCGAAAAGGTGACCGAGGCGGTCATTACGGTGCCGGCGTATTTCAATGACGCGCAGCGGCAGGCGACCAAAGATGCCGGGCAGATTGCCGGGCTGGAAGTGAAGCGAATTATCAACGAGCCGACGGCGGCAGCGCTGGCCTATGGGCTCGATAAAGGTAAGGACGAAACCATCGCCGTCTACGATTTCGGCGGCGGAACTTTCGATATTTCAATTCTCGAAGTCGGCGAAGGCGTGATTGAAGTCAAGGCGACCAACGGCGACACCCATCTGGGCGGCGACAACATTGATCAGCGCTTGGTTGACTGGTTGATTGACGAATTCAAGAAAGATGAAGGCCTCGACTTGCGCGCCAAGGGCAACGAGATGGCGCTCCAGCGTCTGCGGGACGCGGCGGAGCGTGCCAAGATCGAGCTCTCGACCACGATGGAGCACGAGATCAATCTGCCCTTCATTACGGCGGATGCCAGCGGGCCGAAGCACCTGGTGAAGAAGTTGACCCGGGCGAAGCTCGAGTCAATGGTCGAAGACATCATTCAGAAGTCTGTGGGGCCGTGCCGGCAGTGCATGAAAGACGCGGGGGTGGATGCCTCGAAGATCAACGAAGTGGTGCTGGTCGGCGGGCAGACGCGTATGCCACGTATTCAGGCGCTGGTGAAGGAGCTGTTCGGCAAGGAAGGCCACAAGGGCGTGAACCCGGATGAAGTCGTGGCAGTTGGCGCGGCCATCCAGGGCGGCGTCCTCAAGGGCGAAGTGAAAGACCTGCTGCTGCTCGACGTTACTCCGCTGACCCTGGCGATCGAAACCCTGGGTGGCGTGGCGACGCCGATGATCCCACGCAATACCACGATTCCGACGCGGAAGACTGAGACGTTCTCGACTGCGGCAGACAACCAGACTTCGGTCGAGGTGCATGTGCTGCAGGGTGAGCGTCCGATGGCGGCGCAGAACCGGACACTGGGTAAGTTCCACCTGACCGGCATTCCACCGGCTCCGCGTGGGGTGCCGCAGATCGAGGTGACGTTTGATATCGACGCGAACGGCATCCTGAACGTGACCGCGAAAGACGTGGCCACAGGCAAGGACCAGAAGATCACGATCACGTCGTCTTCCGGGCTGTCGAAGGAGGAAGTCGAGCGCATGGCCAAGGACGCGGAAGCGCACGCAGCCGAGGACAAGGCGCAGCGCGAGCAGACCGAGGCGAAGAATCAGCTCGACTCGATGGTCTACCAGATCGAGAAGATGCTGCGCGAGCAGGGAGATAAGATCTCCGGCTCCGAGCGCGGCGATGTGGAGAACGCGATCGCGGACGCGAAGAAGGCGCTCGAATCAGGCGACAAGACGCAGATGGATCGCGCGCGCGACAACCTGACCAAGGCTTCGCACAAGCTGGCCGAACAGATGTACAAGGCGGCTCAGCCTGGTCCGGGTGCGCCTGGGGCTGAAGCGGCTCCAGAAGCGGGGCCGGAGCCGGGCGCGAACGGGGCTGGTGGTCAGAAGAAAGACGAAGGCGTGATCGACGCTGAGTACGTGGATGTGGAGGATAAGAAGTAACGCTTCAGCTTTTAGCTGACGCTGTAGTGGGACGGGCCAGCGGCGCGTCCCGATAAGCAGCCGTCATTGGGCCACGGACAGCGCGGGATATCATCACGATCCCCGTGAAGTCTGTGGCTTCTTTCTTAGAAAGGGGTAAAGGAATTGCAATTTCAGGTTAAAGGTAAGGATTATTTTCTGGCATTTGTGGAAAATGAAAAGCGATGGTATCTCTTTTCCGCGACGCCACAAGGCGTGGAGCGGATTCCGGTGTACGTGGATGCGGTGAAGTATGAGCGGGGTGGACTGCAGCAAAAAGAAGTCTCATCGCAATAATAGGGCTTGCGAGCTGGGTTCAGGAACACTTTATCGAGCGTTATCTCCGTCAATCCCATAGAGAGCTTCCGGCAGGCTGTATTGGATCAGCACCAAGCAGAACGCCAGCATCGTGCAGATTGCGCCAGCCACCCACCAGCTCATGCCTCCTGGCTTTGGATGCAGAACCAATACATTCGCAAGACTCGGCGGACAAAGGAAAAAACAAAGCCAGATGTGCCGTATAGAATCCGAGCAGCTCGCGACTTCGTACCGCTCCGATGGTAACTAATAGGGTGATTTCCACGGCAAGCAAACTGAGCACGAAATACGAAGCGATTCGTAGCCAGCGCCTGGGCAGCCCGAATTTTGATACGACGTTCAGCAATAAAGCATGCTAGCGGCAAATGCGAGCGGAATCGAGATGGCAATACCGAATCATTCCATGCTTTAACGCTGTGCTGCTACGGTTGCTTTGTGACAGTATATGGCAGCACGGCACCGAAGAGGTAGCCGTGTCAATCCATGCAATCAGGGCAGATCTTTAGGCTATGACCTTCACCAACATTCTGTTTGAAAAGAAGAGTTCCATCGCTTACGTCAGGGTAAACCGGCCGAAGGTGCTGAATGCACTGAATACGACCACGATGGAGGAGCTGCGCGCGGCGTTTCATGAGATCAAGAATGACGCGAGTGTGCGCGTGGTGATTCTCACTGGGGCGGGGGAGAAGGCGTTCATTGCCGGGGCGGACATTGTTGAACTGGCGCAGCACGATGCGGTATCGGGCAAGGAGTACACGCATCGCGGGCAGAGCGTGCTCAACTTAATCGAGAACCTGGGGAAGCCGGTGATCGCTTGCATTAACGGATTTGCACTGGGCGGTGGCTGCGAGATTGCCATGGCCTGCACCATGCGTCTGGCCAGTGAAAATGCGAAGCTGGGGCAGCCGGAGGTTAAGCTGGGGATCATTCCGGGCTATGGAGGCACGCAGCGTTTACCGCGGCTGGTGGGCAAAGGCATTGCCATGCAGCTCGTGGTCACGGGCGAGATGATTTCGGCGCAGGAAGCGCATCGCATCGGGCTAGTGAACGAAGTGGTCGCGGGGGGGGAGTTGATTCCGCGTGCTGAGGCGATTGCGCACAAGATCATCGCCAATGCGCCGCTCGCCGTGCAGTACGCGATGGAAGCGGTGAACAAGGGCATGGAGACTTCACTGGCCGAAGGGCTCTATCTGGAGGCGGTTCTGTTCAGCGTGGCCTGCGCGTCAGAGGATAAGAAGGAAGGGACGACGGCGTTTCTGGAGAAACGGGCGGCGCAGTTCAAGGGGAAGTAACGCCTTTATACGATGAAGGCACGTTCACCACGGAGTCACGGAGACACGAAGAAAGTCGACGAGGAGACACTCCGGAAGCGATCTTTAGCCGGAAAACTCAACGCGGCTGGTTGCCGTTTTGGAATCGTTGTTTCGCGCTTTAATGAGTTTATAACTGAGCGCCTGCTGCGCAGCGCCTATGATGGACTTATCCGATCCGGGGGCAGCGCGAAAGACATCCAAATTGTTCGTACTCCGGGGTCTTTCGAGATTCCTTCCGCGGCCCGCACTCTTGCTGAAACCGGCAAATACGATGCCATCATCTGTCTCGGATGCCTGCTTCGAGGAGATACCGCGCACTACGATGTGATCGCCAACGAAGTAACGCGTGGCATTGGTCAATCAGCACAGGAAACTGGCGTACCACACGCGTTCGGCGTTCTTACCTGCGATACGCTGGAGCAGGCCATCGATCGCGCTGGGCTGAAGATGGGTAACAAAGGTTTCGAGGCTGCGCTCGCGGCGGTGGAGATGGCGAATCTGAAAAAAGCTGTCAGCTCTCAGCGATCAGCCGTCAGCAAGAACAACACGAAACCAACTCGAACTGTTGATTCCAAGAGACGCAAATAGTTTCGATTCCACTCGTGGGTAGTCCCTTCCTGTAAACTGGCGGCTGAACGCTGACAGCTACTCATGGGCACCCGCCGTAAATCACGCGAACTGGCGCTGCAGATGCTTTTTCAGTCTGATATGGGAAAGCAGGCGGCTGACGAAGTGCGGAAGACATTCTGGCGGGGACGCGGCGACGTCGATTCAGAAGTGCATGGCTTTGCCGAAGATCTGTTTCGTGTCGCCTGCGATCGCGCTCCGGAGATTGATCAGCTCATCGAGCAGCATGCGGAGCACTGGCGCATGGACCGCATGGCTGCGGTCGACAGAAACATACTCCGTGCCGCCGTTGCGGAATTGATTGGATTCCCGCAAACCCCGGCCGCCGTTGTGATCAATGAAGCGCTGGAAATCGCCCGCAAGTTTTCCAGTCCGGAGTCGGTTCAGTTCATCAATGGAGTTCTCGACAGCGTTCGTCGCGAACTGGAGAAGGCGAAGGTTTAGTTTTTCGTGCCTTCAAGGCCTTGCTGCGATCAGGTTTGGCTTGCAGGCAACCGGCACTCCTGTGCAGAGTCCGTTCGGTTGAGTTTCGCTGCTGATGGGGAGCGTCAGTTGTTGAACATCGGTTGACGTCTGCGTTTCGAGTACGTGTAGCCTACCATCGCTCGCTGCAACGTACAGCAAATTGCCGTCCAGCGTGAGTGTGGCCTGGATTGGAAGAACATTTCCCGCGAGTGAAATTGCAAAAGACGTCCGGCTCAAAATATTGAATACCAGCACGCTTGGCAGATTGCTGGGAACTACGTAAGCCCTTGCCCCGTCCGCCGAAACAAGCAGCTGCGAAGCCACGAAGCTGCCCTGCCCAAAATTGAATGACCCTATCGTGTTGCTCACGCCGGGCGGGCAAAGGTTCGGCAGCGTGGCCGGGGTCATGTTCGGGGTGATCAAATCCACCCCTGGAGAGTCCACGGCCAGCAGATTGCCGTCTGGCAACCCTCGGATGAATGGCGGTGGCGCCGGAGTGTTGACGGGTGAGCTCGCAGCACTGTCATCGCAGACGGCCCGGACGCTTACACCCGCGGGATCTCCGCCTGCGAGATACGCAAAGTTGCCATTAGAAATAAATGAAACATCCCTGGCTGCTGCACTGAGGGCAATCGATTTCAGGGGCTCAACAGGGGAATACGCGTAAAGGGTGCCGCCCGCCAGGATGTACGCTTTGAGGTTGTCGGGAGAAAAGTCAGCGGCGGTTGCGCCCGCAATCTGCAAAGAGACAGTAGTGCTGGACGACGTATCCACAACGAAGACCTGGTTGGGAGTGTCGACTGTGTTCGACACGATGACTCGATTACCATCGGGCGCAACTGCCAGCACCTTGCCGGGAGCGGCCTTAATGAAGGCACTGACACTTGGCGGATTGCCGCTGGCATTGAGGACCATCAATCCGCGGGTACCGAACAAGCCTGAGTTGGTCCCCAGAAAGGCCTTCGTTCCCTGCCGATTAAAAAGCAATGAATTAGGCGTGGCAGGAAGGCTGATCGGGCTTCCCACTGTGTTCTTGCTCGTATCGATAGAAAGAACTGCGGTGTTACAGCCAGTGGTGATGCCCGACATATGGTCACAATCGGTCGTGGAGACGAACACCGACGTTGTCTGCGCGGTCGTGGACGTCCCGGGCGTCACTACCACCTGAAGCGCATTCTGAGGGTAAATGGGTAACACGGGCTGCCGCCCGATATTGCAGCTCGGCGGGGTACACGCCGCCAAAACACTGCCGCCGCCAATCAGTGGTGTGCTCGCAGAAACTGTGGCACCGGTGTTCGTGCCACAATTGTTGCTGCCAACGCTGACTGAAGCGGGATCGGAAGAGCACCAGGTGAGAGGAATACCCGTGATGGCGCTGTTTTGGGTGTCCAGCACCGTAGGCGTGATTTGCGTTGATGTCCCCTTTTTCACTATTACCGGCCCGGTAGTCGATCCATTGGCCGTCAGCGTGATGCTGCGGACAGGACAAGTAGTGAACTCAACAGGCAGGCTGTTTACGTTGCTGACGCTGGCGAAGATCGAGGTCGTGCCGGGTGTATGGGCCGTGACCTTAGCTTGACCGGGGAGCAGGCCTGTGATCGGATTGCTTAATGTTGCCGAGAGGATTTCTGCCACGTTCGCATTCAGTGTTTGCCAGGTAAATGTTCCGACCGTTGAAGTGATGTCTACGCCCCGGCTGAAGGCAGCAGCCTGAAGAGCAGCACTCTGGTCTTTGGACAACCCGACGACACCCGCGCCCAGCCCACAATCCGTGAGGCTGGTGAAATTCGTGAGGGTCGCGGTTAGCGGTCTCACCGTGATGCTGTCGAGATGCTGGTGCACATACACAATGGTCGGCGGGCTGCTGACCCCTTTAGTGTTCGCGGTCACCTGCGCCACGCCTACCCCGCCCGGAGTGCAAATTTGAGGATTGCTGAGCGAATCCCAGCTTCCGGCACATGCAAGCCCGTTGTTGGCAATCGTTACCACTGCCGTGTTGCTGGAGGCGAATGAAACAGGCTCAGTGATGGGCGCTTTTTTAGCGTTTTGTGGCGTTGCAGTGAACGTCTGGGTAGCGCCTATATCCAGCGACACGATCTCGGCTGGCGAGAGCACTATATTCGCCGGAACTGGGAACGGGGTAGTTCTGGTCGGGCTGGAGCTACTGCAACCGCATAGACCGGCCACGAGAACAAACATCGTTGTTGCGATCAATAGAGAAGCAACCCTGGCCTTGCGGTCCCTGCGTGTGGCAATCGTCGACAAAGGAGGCATGCGGTGCGGAAGGATTCAGTCTAGAGGCAGGATGATTTTTCAGCAAGCTGCGGGCGGGCGCGAATTCGCAATCGAATGCAGAAACAACAGATGGTCATACAAGGTCTCACACCCGCAGGAGTGGACAGCATAGACATTAACGCAGGAGCCAGGGTGGCATCTCGTCAAATGGTGGGTGGATGTAATGCGTCCGGGATTCGAGGAGCAAATAGGGTATCTATTATCTGTTCCCCTCATTCAGTGGCTGGTCTATGCCGCAGTCATATACGCGATCCTGTGATATCGGAAGCATCGTCTATGGAGATCACACTGACCCACTCCGCGAGCGGCTGTGGTTTGACGCTCTTCTGCAGTGCACGTTAGAATGAATCAGTTTGTCTGTAGCAACGGCTCCGTTCTGGGGTCGTCCGCAATCGTTGCCGAAAGCGCCGAAGCGGAACACAGCAAGCATAGAATATACAGCAGTGCCCCGGAGTTGCGTCAGTGTGCCCCGGGGTGAGAATGGAACGGAGGCAGGACCATGTATGCGGTGATCCGCAGCGGAGGAAAACAGTACCGGGTCGCGCCCGGCGATGTGATTCGCGTGGAGACCCGGACTCCCGGTTCCGACGGAACCATTGAATTCAACGATGTGCTGGCGGTCTCCGGCGGAGACGGTCAGATCGGGCGTCCGCAATCCCAGGTGCGGGTAGTGGGACAACTGGTGGAGCAGGGCCGCGCGGACAAAGTTCTGGTTTTCCACTACAAGCGAAAGAAACAGTACAAGAAAATCGCAGGGCACCGGCAGCCTTTTAGTGCAGTGCGGATTACCGAGGTCGCCTTCGACGGACAAAGCTTTGCTGCGCCTGAGGTGAGTCCGAAGGAAACGAAACCGAAGTCGTCAAAGCCATCCGTGGAAACGCCCGAGACACCGAAAGCCGAGGCGAAGGCGGCCCAAGCACCTGCAAAAAGGAAGGCCGCTCCGAAGAAGCCGGCGACGAAAAAATCTGCGCCGAAGAAGAAGAAATAGACAGATCCACTGGCAACCGGCCACTGAGAACTGGTTTTCATGGCACATAAAAAAGGATTAGGCAGTTCACGAAATGGACGCGACTCGAATTCCCAGCGCCTGGGCTTCAAGGCTTTTGGCGGGCAAGTCGTGCCCGGCGGCACCATCATCGTTCGGCAGCGGGGGACGCGGGTAAAGCCGGGGCTGAACGTCGGCCGCGGCAAGGACGACACGCTGTTCGCCAAGATCAGCGGCCGTATCAAGTTCATGGACAAAGGCTCCATGGGGCGGTTCGTGATGATCGAGCCAGTGGAAGCCAAGTAGCAGGGTTTAACCGCCGAGAACGCCGTGCCGAGAAATCCCGGCACACTGATTCTGACCTAACCACTCCTATTTTTCAGGCATCATGTACGTGCATATTCAGGCGCACGCATACCCATGTTCATCGATGAAGCCATAATCCGTGTGAAGGCCGGGGACGGAGGCAATGGCTGCGTCGCCTTCCGGCGCGAGAAATTTGTGCCGCGCGGCGGTCCGTCTGGCGGAGACGGTGGCAAGGGCGGCGATGTCGTCATGGAGTCGAGCGAGCGTCATAATACGCTGGTTCATTTCCGCTTCAATCCGGAACACAAGGCGCAGCGCGGCCGGCATGGTGAAGGTTCGAACAAAACCGGTCGTGAGGGGGAAGACGTTGTATTGAAGGTTCCGGTCGGCACAATTCTCTACGACAACGAAACCGGAGAACGAGTCCACGATTTCTCGACTCCCGACGAAACCATCATCATTGCTCGGGGCGGACGCGGTGGAAGAGGCAACGCCCAGTTTGCGACGTCCACACATCAGGCGCCGCGTGAGTGCGAGCCTGGCCGCCCCGGAGAGGAACGAGCTTACCGGCTGGAACTTAAGCTGCTGGCTGACGTGGCACTGGTCGGATTTCCAAACGTAGGAAAGTCCACTCTGATTTCCCGCATTTCTGCCGCGCGTCCCAAGATCGCTGATTACCCGTTCACTACGCTACAACCCAACCTCGGAGTTGTCGCCGTCGGAGAAGAGCCGGAAGTACGAAGTTTCGTAGTAGCGGATATTCCGGGATTGATCGAAGGCGCTCACACAGGCGCAGGCTTGGGCACACAATTCCTGCGCCACATTGAGCGAACCCGCTTGCTGGTGCATCTGGTTGATGTCTCCGATGCGAGCGGGCGGCCCGATCCGGTGAAAGATGTTGAGGTCATCATGGGAGAACTGGCCAGCTTCGGGGCCGGACTTGAACTGAAGCCGATGTTCATGGCGGCTTCGAAGGTCGACGTCGCCAACAAAGACAAGCTGGCAAATCTCAAACGCTATTGCAGGAAGCAGGGCCGGGAGTTGTTTTCTATCTCTGCCGTCACGGGAAAGGGAATCGAAGACCTGAAGTACGCGATAGCAGAGAAGGTGGAGGAAGTCAGGTTGAGTGTCCCAACCTTGGCAGATACTCCGCAACAAGACATATAGACCAATACCACGCCCGTAGTTGGGAATCGGCGAAGCAATTCTCCGGCCCAAGCCAAGCTGATATTCTCCTTTGGGCGTGCGGAAATACGAGGAGCAATGCACAAAGTCTTAAGCTCTGACCAGGAACAGTTGCTTCAACTGTGGCAGAGCTCGAAAAATCGGCTTCAGTATCTGACCCAAAACGATTGGGTACTGCTGATCGATAAAGCCAAGCAACTCACATTCAAGAAAGGCGAAAGACTTGTCGAGCAGGGAAAGCAATCAAATGTCTTGTATCTGCTAGGAGCTGGCAAGGTCAATGTGGTTGTGTCGGGAACGCAAATCGCGCAGATAGGACCCGGTGAGACGTGCGGCGAAATGGGATTCCTGGAAGAGAGTGTTGCCAGCGCAACCGCGACCGCCGAGCAGGAGGTCAAGGCGTACGCAATCGAGTGGCTGGTTCTGCATGATCTTTTCGAACTATTCCCGCACTTGGCATCGCGTTTCTATCGCTCTCTTGCGCTGACCTTGTCGAGGAGATTGCGGGAACAGATTCTCTCAAAGCAGAGCGGAAAGACAATGCCGTGACAGCGCAGTGCCGGAAGGCTTGACTCATGCCTGTGGCACATGCGATCCGTGCTGAAAATGATATTGCAGGATCTTTGCCGCTAACGCAGGGCTGACGTCGCCTTTCACGGTGCGCACGACTTCACCACGACAAACGACCTCGGCCTGTGACAGTCCAGCAATCTCAGGCGGTAAGACTAGATTGATCTCCAGCTGTGCGCTGGGCGCGATCGTCTCGTCTGCCCGGAACAACATACCGGAGCGGCTGATATTTTCGGTTGTGCCTTCACGCCAGTCGGGCTCTCCGAGAAGCCGGTATTTCAAAGGCAAGTGCAGGTTGAAGCGCTGGGCGCGGAAGGGAGAAGAGACCTTCTGGCGTCCAACCGGAATTTCGCGAGCTAACCGAGCAGACATAGGGACCTCCAGGGGGAGCGGTTTGTCGAGCACTTCGCGCACCTTGGTCTTCAGCGCGGAGAGGGTAAAGGGCTTCTGGAGCAGGACGACGCCTTCCTCCAGCGTGCCGTTGTGGCCAATTGCGTTTTCTGTGTAGCCGGACATATAGACGACCTTCGTCTCGGGCCGGCGAGTCAAGATTTGGTTAGCCAGTTCGCGCCCATTCATTCCCGGCATGATGACATCCGTCAGCAGAAGATGAATGGGCGCCTTGTGATCGAAGGCAAGTTGCATAGCGCCTGCGCCATCCGAGGCCTCCAGGACGTTGTATCCCTGCTTCTGTAGTGCGTGGCGGGTAAGGCGGCGCAAATTGGGTTCGTCCTCCACGAGAAGGATGGTTTCGTGACCGCGTTCTGAGGCGGTGGCCGCAACTGCCAACTGAGCCGCAGCGATTGCGCCGGGGGCGTTCACGCGCGGCAGATAGATCTTGAAGGTGGTTCCCTTGTTCGGCTCGCTGTAGACCCACAGGTGGCCATCACTTTGTTTAATAATTCCGTAGACGGTCGAGAGTCCCAGCCCAGTACCCTTCGGTCCCTTCGTAGTGAAGAAGGGATCGAAGATGTGCGTCTGCGTCTCGGCATCCATGCCTACGCCGGTGTCGCTGATCGCCAGCATGACGTACTCACCGGGTCTAACCGGGGCGTGATAGCGCGCGTAGTCCTGATCGAGGGTGACATTCTCAGTCTCGATCGTCAGTTTGCCGCCGTGAGGCATAGCGTCACGGGCATTTACTGCTAGGTTCATAATGACTTGTTCAATCTGACCCGGATCCGCCTTCACCGCGCCCAGATCGCCGCTGGGAACCATGATCAGGTCAATGTCCTCGCCAATGACCCGCTTCAGCATCTTGAGACTCTCGGTGACGACCAGGTTGAGATCGATCATCTTCGGAGCGAGCATCTGCTTACGGCTGAAAGCCAGGAGTTGGCGGGTAAGTGAAGTGGCCCGTTCCGCAGCCTTTCCGATTTCCTGTGTGGGACCGCGCAACGCGGGGTCCGGGCCCACGCGGTCCAGCAGCAGCTCGGAGTAGCCGGAGATAACCATCAGGAGATTGTTGAAATCGTGTGCGATTCCACCCGCGAGTCGGCCGACGGCTTCCATCTTCTGAGCCTGGCGGAACTGCTGCTCAAGTGCGCGATGCTCGGTAATGTCCTCCGCAAAGAGTTCATAGAAGATGTTGTCAGCCTCACCCCGAAACGCGCGGCCTGATAAGCGGACCACGACCGGTTTGCCATCCTTCCGCTGCCACTCCGCGGTCAAGCCGGTAAATTTCTGCCGTGCGCGCAGGTTGTCCGCTAACACGAACCACTGTTGCGTGTCGGCATAAAGGTTGGCCAGATTTGAGTTGACCAGTTCTGCACCGGTTGAGTAGGCGAGCATATGGACCAGCGCCGGATTCACGTCAAGCAGAATTCCCGCCGAATCACAACGGAAGACTCCGTGGGGAGCGTTGGTCACCAGAGACCGGAAATTCATCTCCGAGCGGCGCAGCCCTTCTTGTGCCGAGCGCAATGCGGCATTAAACGAGCAAATGAGCAAGGCCAGGACAATGAAGAGCGTGAGATGAATGACGGCCTTTTGGTAATCAGCCGGGGTATGCTCACCCGCCAGGGAGAAATACGCGCTTACAGTCAGGGCGAACGCTGTGGCTACGAGACCTGGCTTCCAACCTCCGTACCAGGCACTGACCATGATCGCGACCGAAAAAACCACCAGCCGGCTTTCCACCACGTCGGAGAGCAGGAATCCAGGAATCAGGGCAAGAATGATGCTGAGGACGGCGACTCCATACCGCAGGATCGGGGCCCGGGCAGGAGGAACGTAGAATCTGCGAAGAAGGGGGAGTTTCACTCGCATTAGAGAAATCTAATGTCGAGTAAGCATTACGCGCGAGTTACCGAGGTGCACTCGGCGCACTGGCATTTGGACATCAGTAATTTTACGGAGGCGGCGCTTCGTGCTGCTCCAGTTCGCAGTTTCTCCGCGCGTCAATCTAAAAACTTGCAATGAGCAGCATGAAACCTGCAAACTAACGATTCTTTGTTCACAGCCGCATGAATATCGGCCTCTTCGGCGGGACCTTTGATCCAATCCACCTCGGCCATCTCGCGCTCGCGCGTGCATCGATAGAACGCTTTCAGCTGGGGAGAATTTATTTTGTGCCGGCCAGCATGCCGCCACACAAGCACCAGCCAGTGGCGACGTTCTTTGACCGCTACGCAATGGTGGTGCTCGCAACCGCAGGGGAGAAGAAATTTGTCCCGTCGCTGCTCGAGGCTCCCAGTGACGCCCCCTCGGCTGCAAAATCCAAAGGGCGAAGCTCCAGTCATGCGGCCACCGCCGTAAACTACAGCATCGATACGGTGCGCCGCTTGAAGCAGTCATTGAAAGCAAGCGACCGCTTGTTTTTCCTGATCGGCATTGACGCATTCAGCGAGATCGCCACCTGGCACAAGTCGGAAGAACTTTTTGGGGAATGTGAATTCATTGTCGCGAGCCGCCCCGGATATTCCCTGGCCGACGTTGCTAATGCTCTGCCGGAAGGCTTGCGCCCCTCATCGGCTGTTACCACACCGTTTTCCAAACAGCCAGCCAAGGGTGATCTGGTTCTGTCCGGTGTGAATGTGCACCTGCTCGAGAATGTGCAGTCCCCCATATCAGCTACTGCAATTCGCACGGCGGCAGCCGCCAGGAAACCACTGAAGAAATTTGTCCATTCTCAAGTGGAGGAGTACATCAAAAAAGCGGGCTTGTATCTCGCTAGCTAAACTTTGCAGTGCAAAAGGTAATCACGCGTAAGCAGTTATTTTATGGCTGCGGGCGTCAGCAAACGCCGGCAGAAGTGGCTTTGCGCATACTGATCCTGAAACATGTGCGCAACTGGAGTTGTGAAACGCTGGAACGGGAAGTGCGGGCGAAGGTCGTCGATCGCAGCTTCTGCCGGATCGGGATGGAAAAAGTGCCGGACGCCAAGACGCTGGTGCGACTAGGGCAAGCGATCGGTCCGGAAACCATCACTGCGTTGCACGAGCGGATCATGGCCTTGGCCCAAAACCGGGGTGTAGTCCGCGGACGAAAGATGGGCGCGGACACGACGGTGGTGGAGAGCAACATTCCTTACCCGACCGACAGCGGTTTGCTGAATGAGGGCGCGCGGGTGCTGACGCGGACCATGAAAAAGATCGAACAGACGACGGGCGGTCTGAAGCGCAAAGTCCGTTATCGAATGCGCAGCGTGAGCAAACGGGTCATTGCCATCGGACAGGGCGCTGCGCCACAAAGGAACGGAAGGCGAGCTGAAACGAAAGGCAGAGTATGGCCAACTGCTGCGCTTGACCCGCCAGATTCTCAACGATTCGCGAAGGGTATTGCAGGAAGTGGCGAAGCAGATCATATCTTATAGTGAAGCCGCTTCTCAGGAAGCGCCTAGGCACTTCGTAGCTCGCCGTTCGTTTCGGACAATTTGGGCTTCGTTTTGCACGCCCTGTACTCCGCTAAAATGAGGGAGGCACCACAAAACGATCAGACAAAGGCTCGAAGCGAAGGACCAACGACGAAGGACGATCGACGACCTTCATGAAGAAGAACGATTTGAAGCGACAGGTAAACGAGGCGATTTGCGCTTGCCAGGAAAAGAAAGCTGAAGAAATCAGCGTACTGGAACTGGAAAAGAATTCAGGAGCGTTCACTGATTACTTCGTAGTCTGCAGTGGAACCAATCCCCGTCAGATTCAGGCTATATCCGACGAAGTAGAAGAACGGCTGGAGAAAGCTGGGCTGCGTCCAACCCATGTCGAAGGGTACAAGCAGGCTGAGTGGGTGCTGCTGGACTACGTGGATTTCGTGGTCCACGTGTTTTCTGAAAAAGCGCGCAAGTACTACGACCTGGAACGGCTCTGGAAATCCGCCAAGCGGCTCGAACCGGCAGAGTTGGCCGCTAAACGCGGACAACGGCGGGTGCCTAGCCGCACGGCGAAGAAACGGCTGGCGTAGAACTTGTAAGCTAGGTTTTCAAACCCACTATTTCCTGCGCCAGCGAACTCCATCCTTAGTGTTTTCCACAATAATTCCCATACTAGTGAGTTCGGCCCGGATGCGATCGGAGGCGTCGAACTTACGGGCTTTGCGCGCGGCTTCCATTTCGGCGACCTTCGTTTCGATGGCAGAGTCAGAAAGTTGACCGGAACTGAGAGCCTTCAGCAATCCGGAGCTGATGTCATTTTCACGCCCGCTAGCCTTCGCCCAGTCCAGGACAGCCTTCATCTTGGGCAAATCATCTTCCTTCATCACGGCGAAGATCTCATCGAACTTGTCGATTGCGGCAAGTAGCAGCGGCACATCTTCCTGCCTGATCTGCGCAGCGTCGAAAGCAGCATTCGCTTTGCGAACCATTTCGAAGATGGCGGCGTGGGCCTGCGCAGTGTTGAGGTCATCTTCGAGTGCTGACCTCATACGCCCGGCCGTCTCGCGCGCAAGCTGTGCAATGGACTGGTTAGTCCCGGGCGGAAACGTCTCCGAAGTCAAACGCAATCGAAAGTTGCGCAATTTCTCCAGATTGCTGGCTGCCTGATGCAGGCCGTCAAAAGTGAAGTTGAGCTGATTTCGGTACGGAACGGACGTAAGCAGAAAGCGAATCGAAGAAGGCCTGTGGCCCTGGAGAACCAAGTCGCGCAACGTAAAAAAATTGCCCAGGCTCTTGGACATTTTCTGGCCTTCAACCAACAAAAAGCGCGCGTGAAACCAGAACCGGACAAACGGTTTTCCCGTCTGTGCCTCGGACTGGGCAATCTCATTTTCGTGATGCGGGAAAATGAGGTCTTCGCCGCCAGCATGGAGGTCGAATGTCTCCCCCAGTTCATGCATAGACAATACCGAGCATTCGATGTGCCAACCTGGGCGACCGCGCCCAATCGAAGTCTCCCAGAACGCTTCGCCCGGTTTGGATGCTTTCCATAAGGCGAAATCGCGGGCACTGTCCTTTTCATATTCGTCAACATCCACACGTGCTCCGTCCTCCATGCCAGAGAAATCTTTTTTGGAGAGCTTGCCATAGCCGGGGAATCGTGCGATCCGAAAATAATAGGATCCGTCTTCCGCGCGATAAGCGAACCCTTTCTTCTCGAGCTCGTGGACGAATTGAGCCATTTCTTCGATGTGGTCGGTAGCGCGTGCCAGAATCGGAGTCTCGATGTTGAGCGCGGCGGCATCTTCCAGGAAAGCCTTCTCGTACTTTTCCGTGTATTGCTTGACGGTCACGCCGCCACGGGCGGAGTTGTGGATGATCTTGTCATCCACATCGGTGATGTTCATGACGTGACGGAGCTTGTATCCACTCTGGCGCAGGAACCGGCGGAGGATATCGACGGCAACAAACGTCCTAAAATTACCTATGTGGCCGTAGTCGTAAACAGTAGGCCCGCAGGCATACATGCGGACCTCGTTGGTCTGAAGAGGTTGGAACTCCTCTACCCTTGCCGACAGTGTGTTATAGAGCCGCAGCGCCATAGAAAGGTGGGATTGCAGATGGGAATCGTCCATTTTAGGGGGACGAAAGAAAGAGGGTCAAAC
>Ga0075425_100000075_pt1 | contig 87296 bp, 95 predicted proteins | sample SoiMethybrSBSTD4_FD_75300 | JGI IMG/M metagenome (GOLD analysis project Ga0075425, IMG submission 75300) | Bulk soil microbial communities from a Populus tree surrounding site in Tennessee, USA - Soil MetaG P. TD hybrid SBSTD4 | ecosystem: Environmental > Terrestrial > Soil > Tree plantation...
GTACTTCTTCGCAAGTATGTGCGTCATCGCCGCCGTCAGCGTCGTCTTGCCGTGGTCCACATGCCCGATCGTGCCCACGTTCACGTGCGGCTTGGTGCGCTCGAATTTGCCTTTGGCCATCTGATTTCCCGATCAACTGTGCCGTCTACCTGGTGCCCATGACGCGGATTGAACGCGTGACCTCTCCCTTACCAAGGGAGTGCTCTACCACTGAGCTACATGGGCGGAATTTCGTGGAGCGGGTGAAGGGAATCGAACCCTCGTCATAAGCTTGGAAGGCTTCTGCTCTACCATTGAGCTACACCCGCCAGATTCACCTCGTCTCACCGCATGCTCCCGCCCCGCCGGGGCGCCCGAAATCTGGTGGAGGGGGTTGGATTCGAACCAACGTAGGCGCAAGGCCAACAGATTTACAGTCTGCCCCCTTTAGCCGCTCGGGCACCCCTCCGGCGGAACCGGAAATTATATTGAGTTTTCCGAAGGTTGGTCAACTAAAAGCGGACCGGAAGCGAGATGGTGAGGCGGAAGTTCGGGGCGTTGCCCGCAACCCGGAAATCTCCGGTCACATTGAGCAGCACCGCGCGGGTCAGGACCAGACCCGAGCCCACCTGAAAAGTGGCGATCACGGTGTCGGAGCCGTAGACCGGGTGTCCGTTACGGCGTGTTTCGTCCACGAAGCCGAGGTTGAGGCCGGCATTGAGCGAGGCAGCGGGGCTCGCGGCGAGCGCCGTGCCGAAACGCAGCCCCAGGCTGTTGCCGGCGGCCACGCGGTCCCCGGCCACCGTGCGCGGGCGGGGCGCCGTATAGGACAGGCCCCCGTAGAAAACCAGCGGGTCGTGCCTTTTCACGATGTTCAGGGCGGCGTAGGGCACGTTGAACCCGCTCCCCGTGGGCGCGCCGCCGCTGAAGGCGTCCCGGCCGGTGCGGCTGATCCAGCCGAGCGCGCCGAACAATGCCGGCCGGGAGCGGTCTTCGCGCACGAACTGCCTCGCGAGAGAGAAATCGGTATCGCCAACGTCGGTCGCGGAACCGGCATCGCTGGCCACGTGGGCATAGGAAACCCGTACCTGGAACTGCGACTGCCAGGGAAGGCCGGCGCGGAGCGCGAGGCCGGCCGCCGCCTCGTGGCGCAGCGGGCCGCGGGTGCTGTCCCAGTGCGCATAGCTCAGCGACGGCTCGGCCTCGTAGGTGCGCTGCGGCAGCAGCATAGCGCCCTGCTGCACCAGGAGCCGCTCGAGCGCGCGGCTCAACTCCTCGTCCTCGGGCGCGCCGTCCTTCTTTTCGAGCGCTTGGATGCGCTCGGTGAGCGCACGGATGCGCGCATCGCGCTCGTCGAGCTGTCGCTGCAGCTCCTCCGCGCTCTGCGCGGATGCTGCGCCGGCGATGAGCGCGAGGACGATGCCCAGCGCGCGCATCATTGCCTCTTCCGGCTCAGCGCGAAGCCGATGCCGTCCTTCCACGCGCGCGCGAAGCGCTCCACGCTCATCGTGCGGTTGCCGAACGCGGGATCGGCGATATCGATGGCGCCGTCGCTGCCCCCGCGCACCACGACGAAATGCGCGTAGCCGCGCTCGTCGATCGGCACGATCGCCGAGCGCATGCGCAGCAGCTCCTCCAGGCTGAGACTGCGATAACCCTCGGCTTCGTAGCCGCGGCTCTCGGCGAAGCGCTTCATGTCGAGCAGCGAGAAGCCGCCGCGCACCCTGACGCGCAGGGGATCGGTCCGGCGCAGCATGCCTTGCGCGGCCGCCTTTTCCGACACCGGGTCGTCGAAGACATAGGTGAGCACAGTGGCGAGCGCGGCGGCGCCGCAACTCGTGTCCCACTGCTGCATTACGACCCGCTCCTCGCGCATCTCGAGCAGCGAGCGCACCGGGTCCGCGTAGCTCGCGCTCGCGCAGAGCGCGGCGATTATGCAGGCAAGGGCTGGCTTGATCATCGAAGGAGCCAGAAAACAAAACTGCCTCTGGCATCGGCCTTTGCCGACGCGAGAGGCAGTTTATAGCCGCGTAGACGCGCTGCGGCTTTACGGACGCCCGATGGTGTTCGTCTTGCCTTCCGGGTGACCGTTGTTGATGAAGGTGTGCAAGCCCGTGGCGCTATCCGCAGGCGGGATGAGCCCGCAGTTCACGCAAGTACCATGCGTGCCCGCCGGGTTGATCTTGAGGATCTCGGCATCGCCGGGGTTCGAGATCGCCACCACGCTTGTGGCCGCGCCGGCAGTGACCTGGTCGAGCTGAATATCGCTCAGGCGCACTGCCGCCGAGCGCTGCCCATCGGCCAGGACCGGGGTAGAAAGCGCCAACGCTATTACGCTGATTACCAGCTTGGACATATCAACCTCCTTCTGATCTGAACAGCCTCATCGTAGCCCGGCGGCTGCGCCGTGCCTGTCAAAGTTCGTCTGCCGCACCGATGTCGAGGAGCATTAGCGGAGCCGGCAGCATTTCCTTATCGCGTCGTCCGGTGAGTGACGGTTACGTCCCATATCTCACGGGGACGGCGAGGAGCCGTAGCGCGGCAAGCGCGCTGTAGCAGGCGAGCCATGAAGTCTTGGGGTTCTCCGGCGTCGGGACGTTCTGCAGGACGATGCGGAAGCGTCCGGTCCGTCCGCTGACGACGATCGTGTGAGTGTTGTCCTTCAGTGCCGGATCCGCCACAACCTTTAGACGCGTGCGATCCATCCCGACTCCGGCTAGGGAAAGCACCGCTGCAATGTTCACGTTCTGCGGGAAGTGCGGCACGCCCTCGCGCGCAGGTCCGTCGAAAAGGATGCGCGACTCCGTGAGGCCTTCGAGATCGACGCCCAGCGATTGCACGTAAGCGATGCCGTTCCAGGCGGCGGGAGGCTTGGCCACCTGTATCGATACCTCATCGACCCCTGCCGTGCAAGCGGCCCGCAGCGCATCCAGGCCGCCGATGCCGCCCGAGGGCACGTGGAGGAGCGCGCCGGAGCGCGACGCGGCCTGCTCGGCCGCTTGGCGCAAGCCATCGTCGGCGAGGGCCCCGGCCGACATGACGACCACGGCGACGCCGGCGTCGAGCAGCGCGACCAAGTGCTCGCGCACGGCGTCATGCGATGCTGCCTCGAGCACCGCCTGCGGGCGGCACGCGAGCAGGGCGTCGCGGCCGACGACGAACGGCACGCCGAACTCGCGGCCGAGGTCGGCGCCGCGGGACGCGGGGCCGCGTCCGACCAGGGCGACGAACTCGATCCCCGGCAACGCCCCGCGGGCGGCGGATTCGAGCACCAGGCGCGCGATAGTGCCGGCGCCAAGCAGGGCCACGCGCATCGTTCGGTCTCCAGTATCATTGCCCCCAGCGGAGGCGCGAGTGCGTATCGCGATTCTAGAAGACGACCCCGACCAGCTGGCGCTTCTCAAGCGCTGGATCGCCGACGACGGCCACGACGTGCACGCCTGGCTCTCCGGCCGCGAAGCCATGAAGCAGGCCGGCCGCGAAAGCTTCGATCTCTTCATGCTCGACTGGCAGGTGCCCGACGTATCGGGCGCGGAAGTGCTTACCTGGCTGCGCGCCAACGTCTCGAAGACGGTGCCGGTGCTGTTCGTTACCGTGCGCGACTCCGAGCAGGACATCGTCTTCGCTCTGGAGCACGGCGCCGACGACTACATGGTGAAGCCGGTGCGTCGCCAGGAGCTCTTGGCGCGCGTGCGCGCCTTGCTGCGGCGCGCGTACCCCGTCGAGGAGAAGAAGCAGCTTTCGTATCCGCCCTTCGAGATCGACATCGAGCGCAGCGAGATCCGCCGCGACGGCAGCAAGATCGACCTGACGCCCAAGGAGTACGAGCTCACCGTGACGCTGTTCCGTAACATGGGGCGGCTTCTGTCGCGCGGGCACCTGCAGGAGACCGTGTGGGGACGCACCGGCGACATCGCCACGCGCACGGTCGACACCCACGTGAGCCAGGTCAGGAAGAAGCTCGACCTGCGGCCAGAGTCCGGCTACCGGGTGGTGCCGGTCTACAACTACGGCTATCGCCTCGAGAAGATCGCTCCCGCGCACTAGCGGGGGTTATTTCAGCGCTCGGATCCTGCTCTCGGCGTAGCCGCGCACCTCGGCGCTCGTAGGCCCGGCGGCGAGCGACTGCCGGTACGCGCGCAGTGCATCCGGCTTGCTCCCCAAGCTTTCGTAGGAGATCCCCATGGCCACCCAGGTCGCAGCCGGCTGATCGGCGAGGCGCGTCGCATTCTGGAACGCTGTCACCGCCTCAGCATGCCGACCGAGGCGCTGGAGCACCGCGCCCAGCAGCATCTGATGCTCAGGGTCGGCGTTGCCCGCTTCGCGGGTGCGCATCAGCAGGTCGGCCGCACCGGCGTAGTCGCCGTGTTCCACGCGTATGCGGGCGAGCACCGTAGCGAACGGCGAGTGCTCGGGCGAGAGCGCCAGGCCTTCCTCGAGCAGGCGCTGCGCTGCGTCGAGCTCGCGCCGCTCGAGTTGCACCGCGACCAGCGCCTCGCGCGCCGCCACGTGCCTCGGGTCGACGGCTAGCGCGGACGCGAACTGCTGCGCGGCCTCGCTTGTGCGGCCCTGGTTCAGGCGATTCACGCCGGCGCGGAAAGCGATTTCAGCATCCTCGGACGCCGTGCGCGGATGGTCGCGCCTGTTCACCTGCAGGCCCCGGGTCCCGGCGGTGGCCTTTGCCTCGCGCTTCGCGGTCGCGGCCGGCGCGGCGGCTTTTGCCGCGGGCGCGCCGATCGGCGTCTGGATCGACTGCGCCAGCTTGAAGAGCTCCGGCGGCGGAGGCGGCGGGGCTGATTCGGCCAGCGGCGCGGGCTTCGCCGGCGCGGCGGCGACCGGCGTCGGGCTCGGGGCGGCGGGCTTCGTGGTCCGGACGCGCGCGCTTTGCTGCGCAAGCTCGGTGGCGAGCGGGCGCGGCTGCAGCTGGTAGGCGACCCATCCCACCCAGGCGAGGGCCACCAGCATCAGAAAGGCGACGATCCGCCAGAACCACTCGTGGCCGCCGCCGCTCAGGCGCACCGCGCGCACGTTGCGGCCGCCATCTGCGGCGCCGGATGCCGGCACCGCCTGACGGCGGTCCAGGTCCTGCAGCATCTTGTTGATCACGCTCATCCCGGACGCCTACGCCGCGCGCTTCGCGAGCGGCCACCACCAGCGCCGCGCCGGCGTGGCCGACGGCGTGTCGGAGACCGCCGCGCGCATGTGGCTCTGCTCGACGGTCCTCGCGCCCTCGCCGTAGGCGAGCAGCATCGCCTTGTGCATGAGGATGTTGACGAGGCGCGGCACGCCGCGGCTCGCGCGGTGCAGCGCGGCGAGCGGCGCCGCGCCAAGGAGCGCCGGGCCGGAATAGCCTGCCACCACGAGGCGGTGCGTCACGTAGTCGCCAACCTCGTCCTTAGCCAGCCCCTGCAGCCGCTGCTCGAAGATGATGCGCTGGCGCAGCTGCCGGATCGTCGGTGATGCAAGCTTGCGATCGAGCTCGGGCTGGCCGAACAGCACCACTTGGAGCAGCTTGCGCTTCTCGGTCTCCAGGTTGGTGAGCAGGCGCAGCGCTTCGAGCGTATCGAGGGGCATCGACTGCGCCTCGTCCATGCAGAGCACTACGCGTCTCTGCTGCCGGGCGAAGTCGAGAAGCATGCGCGTTACGCTGCGCAACAGCTTGTGCTGGTCGACGCCCGGCTCGAACTGCAGCCCGAGCTCCTCGGCCACTGCCGCGAGCAGGCTGCGCGCCTCGAAGCTCGGGTTGGGCACGTAGGCGCTCACCCATTTCTTCTGGTCGAGGGTGCCGAGGAACTTGCGGCAGAGCAGCGTCTTGCCCGTCCCGACCTCGCCGGTGATCTTGACGAAGCCTTCGCCGTTGCCCACGGCGACGAGCAGCGTGTTGAGCACCTCCTGACTGCCACGTCCGGCGAAGAAGAAGTGCGTGTCGGGCGTGATGCCGAACGGCGGCTCGCGCAGGCCGAAGTGGGCGACGTAGTTCATCGTCCCCTCTCCTTCATCTCGCGGCCGAGCGCGTCGAGGCGGCCGCGCGTCTCGACGAGGTCCTTCTCCCAGTCGCCGTCCGACTCGATGATGGTCGGCTTGAGCAGGATCACCAGCTCCTTCTTCTCGACCACGCGGTTGGTGCTGCGGAAGAGGAAGCCGGCGATCCCCGAGTCCGGCGCGCCGGGAATTCCTCCGCGCACGTCGTTCACCTCGGTGCGCATCAGGCCGCCAATGGCGACGATGTTGCCGTCGGCGACGCGTACGATGGTGTCGGTTTCGCGGATCGTGTTGCGCGCGGTTGGCACATTCACGTTCTGTGATTCGCCGAGGTCGATGTTGATCGCCGCGGTCGTGACGTCGTTGATCGTCGGATGGATGTGCAGCGTGATGTTGCCGCGCTCGTCGATCTGCGGCGTGACGTCGAGCACGATGCCGGAAAAGTAGGTCGAGAACTTGGGCGCGATCGTCGGCCGGGTCGTCGCCGTGCCGACCGCGCTCACGGTGGGCGGCGTCACCTCGACGTTGGAAACGAACAGCTGGTCCTGGCCAACCTTCAGCACCGCTTTCTGGTTGTTGAGCGTCGCCACGCGCGGGCTGGAAAGGACTTGCACGTTGCCCTGGCTTTCGAGGAAGGTGAGGAGCGCGCCGAAATTCGAACTCGCCACGGCAAGGCCGACGACCGCGCCGGCCGGGCCGCCTAGGATCTGCGCCGTGGCGGTATTGGCGAGGGCGTCGCGCGTACGCGCGGCGGCGCCTGTTGCGGTGCTCGTCGTGCCGGTGCCCGTCAGCGCCTGGCTTTCGAATGCCGACGCGGTACGCGGCGAAGCCAGCGGGCGTGTGATCTGGCCGACCGCGACGGAGCGGCCGAAGACGGCCCAGTTGATGCCGGACTGAAACTGCTCGGCGAGAGTCACCTCGATGATCTTGGCTTCCAGCATGACCTGACGCTCAACTGCTAGGCGCGAAGCGCGCAGATAGTTATCGACCGAGCGCAGCTCGGTCGGGGTGGCGCGCACCACAACCACGCCCGAATGCGGCGACACCACGATCGAGCGGACGCCGGAGGAGTCTTCGTAGCGGCGGTTGCAGGCCTGGCGCTGGCGCTCGTCGGGGCCGGGTATCGCGCCGATGCCGGTCACTCCAGTCGTCGGCTGCGCGGCCTGGATCTGCGCCGCCTGGCCCCGCCCGGGCGGGAACACGATGGCAACCAGCGCCTCGCAAAGGTCGGTCCAGAAGATCGCTTCCTGGTTGGTGGTAACCCGCGTACTGTCGCGGCTCGGCGCGCCGCCGACGACGTTGGACTGTGCAGCGAGGCTGCCCGCGCCGCCGATTCCGCCGACGCCGCCGATACCGGCGCCTCCGGCAATGCCACCGGCCCCGGTGCCGGTTGTCGTACCGCCGGTCGTCGTGTCCATGTTCGAGCTGACACGCACCTGGGAGAGGCCGCGCCGCTGGCCAGAGAGGTAGTTCACTTGAAATACGCGCGCCTGGATGCCGGCAGGCTGAATGAAGACCCGCGTCCCTTCGATGCGGTACTCATAGCCGTAGAGCTCGCGGATCGAATCGAGCGCTTCGCGCAACGTCACGTCCTTGAGGTTGACGCTGATGCTTCCCGTCACGCTCGGGTGCACGAGCATCGAATAGCGCGTCCCGGAAACCAGCGCGCTGAAAACCTGCGCAGCGGGCGCATTACTGACCGACAGATCGAAGCGCTGGTCGATAGGCTCGCCGGCCACCTTGGGCATTTCCATGCGCAGCGGCGGCAGCAGCTGCTGCTCGAGGTTGGGGGCTTCGGGCTTGCGCCGCTCGCCTGACGTGGCCGCGGCGCCTTTGAGGGCCGGGTCTACGTCGCGCGGCGGCGGAGCCGCGCAGGCTGAAAGGAACGCGGCGATGAATGCGAGGCTGCGTTTCATTGCAATCCTCCCTTTTTCTTCGCGGCAGTCTCGATCTTCTTCTCGACCCCGGGGTTGAGCTTTAGGGTTTCGGTTTCAGCGCCGCGCCTGAGAGTGACGCCGGTTTCGGAGATCGCGGTCAGCGTCGCACCGCCGACCTCGCCGCCCAGAGGCACGGTCTGCCCGTCGATGACCGCGAGCTTGCGCGTGCCGGAGATAAGTACGCTCTGAAGCCGGTGCGTCGGTTGGGGTGTCGCGCCAGGCGCAGACTCGGCACCTTCGGGCGCACGCGGCGCAGGCGGTCGCGTCGGATCCGCGAGGCCTTGCCCGGCGACGCCCGCGCTCGTGCCGAGCACGAGCAGGAAAACGAGAACCGCGCTCAGACGTTCAGCCATGCAGGATCCAGGCTTAAGGTATAGACGACGACCTTCAGCGTGTGATTCGGGTAGCGGCTCGCGTCAAGCTCCAGGCTGCCCCAGTACAGCTGACTAGGCAGGAACTCGAGCTGGCTCAGGTAACGCATCAGGTCGAGATACGGACCGCTGACCGTGAGCTCGATTCCGTGACGGTAGATCAGCCGCTCTCCCGGCGTGGACGCCTTCGCCGGAGGTTTCGCCCCGGGGGAGCGTACCTCGGCAACGGAGGTGGTCGCGATCGTGCGCATGCCGACGAGCTGGACCGCGCGGTTCTTCGCCAGCATCTCCTCGACAACGCGCTTCATCTGCTGGGGTGCGGTGAACTTGCGCTCCTCGGCGCCAATCTGGCGCTCTGTCTCCGCCAGCGCCGCGCGCACCTCCGCGAGACGCTGGCGGCGGGGAATGTCGGGATCCTGTCCACGGCCGGTGGCCACCTTCGCGATCTGCGCCTCCAGCGACTTCGTCTCGGCCTGGCGCTGCGCCATCGCCGACGACAGCCGCCGCTGCTTATTTATCTCCGCGTCGATCAAGGACGTATACAAGAGTGTGACGAGAGCCGCCGCGATCGCCGAAAAGATGAACACCCGCTCGCGCGCGCTCATCGCGTCGATACGCTCGGCGTACCGTGCCCAGAGCTGCCTCATGATTCGCCTTTCAGCGGGATCGCGAGCGAGAATTCGATATAGCGCTGCGGGCCTGCAGCCGGCTCACCTTTGGACGCGGCTGCCGCTGGCGGCTCGCCCTTCGCCGCCGGCTTCTCCGTCTTGGCGGCGAGCCGAAGCTCGCCGACGCGCCGGCCGCTGAAAGGCTCCTCACGGTTCAGCGCGCGAATGTAGGCCGGGATGAGCGCTGCTTCCAAGGCGCGCCCCTTGATCACGAGATCGGCGGACTTGCCGCCGATTTCCACGCCCGTCAGCCAGACGCCCGAGATGTTGGCGCGCGCCAGGGCGGCCAAGTATCTGGAATAGCCCTGAACGTCGCCGCCAACGCCGGTGCGTACGTCCTCGAGGAGACTCCTGCGCTCCTGAAGGCGGGTTTCCGCGGCTTCGAGGTCCGCCGTCAGCGCCTTGCTCGCCGTCGGGTCGGAAAGCTGGCTGGAGAAACCGACCAGCTGCGCGCGGCGCGCTACGAGTTGCTTCTCGCTCTCGACCGACGCGCGCTCGAGCACGCGGTTCTGCCGCAGCTCGTAGCCGTAGATCGCGGCCACCCCCAGCACGATCAGCGCGAACGCCTGGACCATGGCAAGCGCCGAGAAATACCGCTTCTGGCGCAGGAACACTGGGTTGAAGAGGTTGATCTGCTGGCTCATGTTCTTACAGCGCCTTGGTTTCGTGCCGCAAAGCAGCACCGAAGTGGTGGAAGAGGCGCCATTGCGTCTCGCGCTCCGGCCCACCGTCATCGAACGCGAGGGCTTCGCGCAGATCGATGTTCTGGGCCTCGACACCAAGGCGCTCCGTGAGAAACGCCGCCACCGTCGTCTCGGCCGGGGTGGGCGCGATCAGCAGCTTCGCGACTGGAATCGAGCGGAACTGGCGGTCGAAGTGATCGAGCGTTCGCTGGATTTCCACTGCGACGCGCTCCAGCGCGGCTTCGACGGCCGATGCGTCGCCCGCGAGCTGCTGCACTCCGATATCGAAGCGCCGCGCGAGGCATAGCTCACCGCGGTAGTTGATGGTGAGCAGGCCCCATTGCTCGGCCAAGTAGACGACACCCACGGCGCGCTCGCCTTCCTCGAAGAGCGCGGCGATGTTGCGCTGTGCGGTCTCCGGGATGTCGATCACCGAAAGCGGGATCTTCGCCTCGTCGCACCGCCGGATGGTCGCTTCGATCAAGTCGTTGCGCGCCGAGACCGCGTACATCAGGTGGTTGCGCGCCGCGGCGCCGGCGGCGCTCGCCTCCACAGGGATGTCGAGCACGTCGACGGTGGCATCGTCGACGTGGTAGTCGATCATGTCCTTGATGCGCCAGCGAATCGCGCTCTTCAGCTCCTCCTTCGGCACGTTGGGTGCTTCCACCAGCAGGAGTTGGTAATCGCCCGGCTGCAAGAGCGCGGCGCAGTCGTAGCGCCCAAGATGCATTGCCTGCGCGACTTTGGCGAGATCTTGCCTGTCAGCCCCGACTTCGCGCGCGCCGTAGACGCTGATCTGAGATTTGGGCTCGGCGTTGCGACCATGCGCGAACTGGATGCCGCGCGTGTCAATCGACAGCGCGAACCAGCCTTGGACTTTCTTCTCGCGTCGCAGCCAGCCCAGCACATCTCCCCCGATATTGAGCCAAGTACTTGAAGTTAACCGAATAACTCATTGTCGTCAAATAACTTTTTAGACTCTTGGTCAGCTTGACGAGCCGTTATCGAATTATCCGGAGCGAGCCCCGACAGGGCTGAAAGACTCTGTCAGCCGCAGGCAGCAGTTCTCAGTACTGCTCGCGCGTGTAGATGAACTGCTTCTCTCGTGCAAAGTTCGAGGGTCCCAGGACAATGCCGAGCGCGAAGTCCGACTCCGCGCCGGCGCCTGGAAGGGTCGGGTTTGTGGCGCAGGCCTGGGTCGAGCTCGGCGAGCCCGAGGCGCAGTTGTTCGACGTCGTGGTCTTCTCGATCCAGGTCGAGCAGGTTCGCGAGGCGCCGCTGCCGGAGCAGCTCGTTCCCTGCTCGATCTTCATGCTGGCGGCCGTGGTGCCGGCATCCAGGTCACCGCTGAGGTACACGAAAAGGGCGGTGTAGGCGCCCGCGATCGTCGAGGCCGCGGGCGTCTTGACCGTCCAGTAGCGATTGACGCTGTGGTCCTTGTCGAGGCCGTCCGTGGCTGACGTGCTATTGGGATGGTCGCCGTTATTGAGCACGCCTGCGCCGTTGGCGCTGGAAACGACAAGGCTCCCGGCCGTGGTCAGCGTCGTGAAATTGATCGTCGCGGGCGTGTAGTTCGTCCCGTCGCCGACGGCGTATGTGAACGAGCCGGCCGCGGAGAATGTCTTGCCCAGGTTGCCGACGACGTGTTTCGATGTACCGGCGCCGGCTATGGAGCCGGACGCGCCTACCGTAAGCGTGTTCGAGCTGGTGGTGAGGCTTCCGCTGGTGAAGGTCAACGTGCCGCTGACCGTCGGGCTCGCGCTAAGCAGCGCGCCACTCGCGTTGTTCAGCTCCAGGTTGCCATAGGTCCCGGTTCCCGACAGTGTTTGCTGCGAAGTACCGTTGAGCAGGATCTTCCCGGTTCCGCTGTGCGTTGCGGAATTCGCCACATTCCCCTTCGCGGTCAGCGTGAAGCCGCCGTCGGCGAGCGTGCCCGTCGTCAGCGTAAGGGTGCCGTTCACCGTCGGCCCGGCCGTCAGCAGCGCCCCATTGGCGTCGTTGAGCTCAAGGTTCTGGTACGTCCCCGTGCCGGAAAGCTGATGCTGCGCGCTGCCACCGCTGAGCAGGATCTTCCCCGCGCCGCTGTGTGTCGCCGAGTTCGCGACGTTGCCCTGTGCGGTCAGCGTGAAGCCGCCGTCGGCGAGCGTGCCCGCCGTCAGGGTGAGGGTGCCGTTGACCTGCGTTGCTGCGCCGAGCGTGCCGGTGGCGCCGGCCTTGTTGATCGTCAGGTTGTGATAGGTGGTGCCGACGACGGTCTGCGCACCGCTGCCGTTGTAGTTCACCGTGTTCGGGTTCGCGCTGGCGGTAAACGTGGTCACGGTAAGCGGACCCGCAATATTGAGCGTGGAATTCGCGGCGTTGGTCCAGGCGCCTCCTCCGGCAATGCCGGTCGCCGTGTTGCTGCTCGTAATCGTGCCGTTGTTCGTGAGGGTGCCGCTGCTCACGCTGATCGGCGAAGCGATCGTCAAGGCGGCGGTCGATGCAATCGACTTGTTGTTCGTGACCGTGACCGTGCCCGTATCGGTGATCGAGCCCGCGCCATCGATCGTCGCGCCGACGCCCGACAGGCCGATAGGGCCGGTGCCGGCAATCGTGCCGTTCACCGTCAGGTTGTTCGACAGCGTGAGCGAGGTGCCGCTGTGCGTGGTCGTTCCGGTGCTGACGACGAACGGTCCTGCAAAGGAAAGCGTCGAGCCGGCCGCGATGGTCTTGTTGTTCGTGATCGTCACCGTGCCGGTATCCGTCACCGACCCCGTACCGGCGATCGTTGCACCCGCTCCGGTGAGGCTGATCGGGCCCGTGCCGGCGATCGTGCCGTTCACCGTCAGGTTGTTCGACAGCGTGAGCGAAGTACCGCTGTGGGTCGTCGTTCCGGTGCTGACAACGAACGGTCCCGCAAATGACAGCGTCGATCCCGCAGAGATCGTCTTATTGTTGGTGATCGTCGTCGTTCCGGTGCTCGTCACCGAGCCCGTGCCGGCGATCGTCGTGCCCGCTCCGGTCAGGGCCAGCGCCGACGCGCCGGCGAGCACGCCATTCACAGTGAGGTTTCCCGTCACCGTCGTCGCGCCGCCGAGCGTGGTGGTGTTGCTGCTGATCGTCAGATTGTTGAACGAATCGAACACCCCGGCAGAAAAGGCAAGCGTGTTGTTGGCGCTGAGCTGGACGGTTCCCGTTCCCGGCGTCCAAGTGACGGCGCCCGCTCCGAGCGCGAAGGGCGTCGCGCTGTTGACAATCAGCGTACCCCCGGCGGTCATGCTCGTGACGCCGTTCCGAGTGGCGCTGGTGCCGCTCAGCGTGACCGTGCCATTTACCGTCAGCTGGCTGCCCGCCGCGAAGTTCAAAGTCGAGGTGCCGTTACCGGCGCTCGCCCCCACGAGCAGGCTGGCAACCGTAGCGGTGGTATTCATCGTGACGGTATCGCCACGATCGATCTGCACGGCCTCAGCGGGCCCCGGCGGCCTCGCGGTGCAGGTCGCGGCCTTCCAGGTGGCCGCAAGGCTCCAGTTTCCTCCGCCCGATCCATTCGAAGTGCAGCTCAGCGCGGATCCGACCGACAAGAAACCGAGCGCGATCAGCGCCAGCGCCTGGCTGATACGCCGCGTCTTCATGGGATGTTGGACACCGTCGCTTCCATGCGCCGCTCAGCGTAGCCCAGCGATCCGGGCGAGCCCGTGGTCGCCTTGCTGGTGATGTACCAGACCAGGTTCCCCGCCCCGTGCGTACCGCGAGTGCAGGAAACCACCACGCTGACGCCGCTGAAGGCGCCCTGCGACAGCGAGAAGCTGCCGCTGGTCGAGCAGTCCCAGCTCGCGGCGACCGCCTGCTGGATGCCCCAGTCCAGCCCCGCCTTGGCGCCGTAATACACCTTTGCCGAAAGAAACGATTTCGAGGTCGTATCGTGCTCGACATTGGATAGATTCATTACCGCCACGCCGAGCCCGGCCAGTACCACGATCAGAAAGATCGAAGTCAGGAGCGCCGCGCCTGTGGAGCGAGAGCGTCGTCTCATACGCTGTTGTCGAGCTGGATCTGGTCGAAGAGCTTGACCGTCTCGTTGGAGTTGACGAGGCTGATACTGAGCGTGACGAAGCTTTGGGTCTGAACTGTCGCCGTACTCGTGCTCACGCTGCAATCGGTCACCTTATCGGTGACGAGCGCGCTCGTCCCGCCCGGGGGACTGAGTGGCGTCGGCTGGGTCGCTGAGATTGCATAGCCGGAATAGCGCGTGAGCGTGCCCGCGCTCTTATTGCATACGTAGGCCACCGGCGTCTCGATGACGAATACGCGGCGGCGGCTGCTCGAGTTGGGAAAAGTCTGCCCGGCGGAGAGCGCGATATGGTGGCGATTCGTGGTGCTCGCGCCGGACGAGGTGCCGCAGGCGCCGCTGGTGGCGCCGCCGCCGGTGCTCACGGAGACCGTGATGGCCGTGCTCGCCGGAGTCACCACCGCGTTCGTTCCGCCTGCCGAGTAGACGGCGCCTGTGGAATCTCCGACCACCAGCCGTTTGTTCGCGGGGTTGAAGCCGCTCTGGAAACATCCAAGGATGTCGAAGTCGGTATCCGAGCTGCCAATAAGCAGTTCCTGCGCTCCGGCGGTGCAGTTCGCATCGCCGGTCACGCAATAGCGGCCGCCGTCGACTGTGGGAATCATCTCGATCGCGAAGCCGTCGACTGTGCTCGAGACGCGCACGCTGTTCGGCAGCGCGATGCGGATGTCGCGCGCCATCCGCCGCAGCGCGATCTCGGCTGAGTCGATCAGCGCCGCGCGGCTCTGCAGCGCCTGATGCGCGCTGACCGCAGGCACGATGAACATGCCGAAGGTGGCGCCGAGGATGCCGAGAATGACGATGGCAAGCACCATCTCCATGAGCGTGAAGCCGCGCGCGCGGCTCAGAGGGGCGTGCATGTCGAGGGACAGTCGTAGTTGGCGCGATAGCCGGAGAGCATGATGGTTTCGCCGTTCGGCGTCGCCACGCTTACGTCGACGCGCAGCACGCGGATCGTACCGTCGCCGTTGTTGAGGCTGCCCAGGGCCTGCGTGTTGTCGTGCTTCACGCTCACGCTCACCGGGTAGCCGACCACAGGCGTGGAGGCAAACCCGTCGTAGCCGCAGACATAGTCGGTCGTGACGCCCGTGCACACGTGATTGGTGGTCGTGTTGGCGAATTTCTTCAGGAGAATTTCGTCGAGATAACCCTCGGCGATGATCTGCGCCTGCAGCCGCGCCATCGGGTCGGCGCTGTGCTGGGTAGTTACGATGAAGACCGACAGCACGCCGGCCATCGCGATGCCCACGATGGCGATCGCGATCACCATTTCGATCAGCGTCACGCCGTGCTGATTGCCGGCAGCCCTAGTGGACATAGCCCGTGTCCGCCGCCACGGTGATCGACTTGCCGCCGCTAAGCGAGATGGTCTGCCCCGTGCTCGGAACGCCGAGCAGGTTAAAGCTGAAACTCGAGGCGGTGAGGTACGAGGTCGTGCCAGGCGCGGTGACCACGTACGAAGCGCCCGTCCCGCTTGGCAAGGCCGAACCGCATGGCTGACCCGTTCCGTAGTTCGGGGCATAGGTCAGCGACAGCTGGTTCCCGCCGGAGAACGTCACGCAGACGTTACGTTGATAGGCGACCGCGGTGCGTTGCGCGTAGCGTAGCGCCGCGAACGTCTCGTCGTACAACTGCTCCTCGTCGAACGTCGAGCCCCATAGGCGGGGCAGCGCAACGATGGCGAGAATCGATGCGATGACGATTACAGCGAGGAGCTCGGGCAGCGTGAAGCCCGCGGCGAGCCGCAAATAAAAAAAGGAGCCTTTCGGCTCCTTTTCGAACTGCTTAATTAGGCCTCCCTCGCCGGACTTCGCTGAAGTGAAACTTTTTGCGCGGGTTAGTCCGCGACCGTTATGAGGGTGTACGTGGCCACCGCCGTGGCGTCCGTGGTGTCGGTGATCGTGCACGTCGCTGTCGAGCCGGTCGTTGCCCCCGCGGTTCCAGTGGGCGTGTAGCCGGCCGGGAACACCCCGCCGGTGAGCAGCAAACCGAGTTTGGCCGTGCTGGCGCAGTCGTCAACGATACTCGCGCCGCCAGTGCCTTTGACGAGGCGCAACGAGTAGTTGGTCGCCGAACCTGATGCCAGCGCACCGGCGACGCCCTTCGCTGCCGCCAGACGTGCATCGGCCTGGATATCGATGAATTTGGGCACCGCGATCGCGGCAAGAATTCCCAGGATCGTAATCACGACGACCAGTTCGATGATCGTGAAGCCCGAATTTTTCCTCATATGACTCCCCTACTTAGGCGATGAAGTTGAAGTAGCGGCGCGGATCGTACACCAAAGTCTCTTGTAGTGAAAAGGGCGATAACAAGGTTTTTTACCCCTTTACTCGACCACCCAACTAAACGGCGTCACCGGCCCGATAAACGGCTGACGCAACTCCCGCAGGTCTTCCGTACCTGGTGTGATCTCGGTAAGAAAAATCCGGAAACGCAAAGCATCAATCGGCCCTGACGCCGACGTCAGGTGCCGATCACGGCGCGGTAGATACACGAGCTCTCGAGACCCGCGATCGAAGAACCAGCTTGGACGTTCCAGCGTCCTGGTGTCGGGACCATAGAGTTCACCCAGATAATTTTCGGGAGGTCGCGAAAGCAAATCGACAGGGTTCTTGCCGAGCTCGGCTTCGATAGCCTGGGGTTTCCCGCCTGTGATATAGGCAACGAACTTCATTGTCAGCGCGGTGTTCATGGCTGCGATGTTCTGTTGCAAGGCGGCGCGCTCGCCGAGTTCTTGATATAGCAGCAGGCGGTCCAGCGCGACTCCGAATAGCACCGCCACAACGCAGATGACGATGGTGAGCTCGATGAGGGTGAAGCCCCGGCGGCGCATCAACGCCGTCCGCGCGCGACGCTGGCGAGGTCCCAGATCGGCAGGAATACAGCCAGCGCGAGCACGAGCACGATTGCGCCCAAAAACACGATCAGGATCGGCTCGATCTGCGCAGCGAGGTTCTTGACTTCATAGTCCACTTCGCGTTCGTAGAGCTCCGCCACTTCCTGCATCAGGTCGTCGAGCTCGCCGGTCTCGTCCCCCACCGCGATCATCTGCAGTACCACCGGCGTGAATACACCGGCGGTAGTCGCGGTGCGCAGCACGCTCTCACCGCGCTCGACGCCGTCGCGCATTTGCTCGATGCGCTGGCCAATGTAGTCGTTGTCGACCACACCGGCGACCGTGCTCAGGCCTTGCACGACCGGCACGCCGCTCTTGATAGAAAGCGCCAGGCTGCGCGCGAAGCGCGCCAGGGTCGCCTTCAGAATGATCCTGCCCCCGACCGGGATGCGCAGCTTGAACTTGTCCCACTGGTACTTGCCGCGCGGCGTCGAGCGCCACAGCACAAATCCCACTATGGCGCCGACCACGGCAACCAGGATCAGCGGCCAAAAATTCACCGTGAGGTTGGAAAAACCGATGACGATGCGCGTCATGATTGGCAGCTGTGCCTTATAGCTCGCGAACAGCTTCGCAAACGCCGGGATGACGAAAATGTTGATGACGAAGAGGGCGCCGATCATCGCGACGACGACGAATGCAGGATAGCGGAGCGCCGACTTGATCTTCTCGCGCACCTCCTTCTCGAACTCGAGGTGCTCGTAAAGCCGCAAGAACACAGTCTCGAGCAGGCCGGTGCTTTCGCCGACGCGCACCAGGCTGACGTAAAAGAGGCTGAACACCTTCGGATGGCGGCGCATGGACGCCGAGAGCTCGCGCCCCGCGTCAAGACTGGCGCGCAGGTCGCCGATCACTTCCTTGAAGCTAGGATTGCTGATCGACTCCTGTAGTCCGGCGAGCGCGCGCAGGATAGGCACGCCCGACTTGAGCAGCGTATACATCTGCCGCGAGAAGAGCATCAGGTCGACCAGCGTGATGCCGGGCTGGAACAGCCGCCCGAGCGCCGGCGCGACGTCGTTGGCCGCGACCTCGCCGCCGCCAGAGGCGTGGATCTCGATCGGGGTGATGCCGGTGTTGATCAGGTGGTCGGCAACTGCGCCGCTGTCGGCGCCTTCGAGACGCCCCTGCACCAGCTCGCCGCGCGGGTTGCGCCCCTTGTAGGCGAACACCGCCATCAGTCGCCCAGCTCGCTCGCTACCCGGATGACTTCGCTGATGGGCGTGCGCCCGGCGCTGGCGAGCTCGAGCGCCTGCTGCTTGAGGGAGCGGCCGCGCAGGGATTCCTCGGCAAGCCGCACAAAGTCGTTGTTGCGGTTCTGGTTCAGCGCCCCCGCCATCTCGGGCGAGATCTCGAGCATCTCGTAGATGCCCGTGCGACCGAGCAGCCCGGTGCCGTTGCAGTGCGAACAGCCGCGGCCGCGCTTGAAGCTGCGGCCTTCCATGCTCGCGCGGTATTCGCGCGCGAGCCATGCCAGCTCGCCGGCGTCGGGCGCCCGGGGCTCGACGCAGCTCTCACAGTTCAGCCGCACCAGTCGCTGCGCCAGCACCGCGTGAATCGAGGTGCCGACCATGTAATAGGGCGCACCCATGTCGATCAGGCGGATCGGCGTGGTGGCGGCATCCTTGGTGTGCAGGGTCGAGAGCACCAGGTGTCCCGTGAGCGCCGCGCGCAGGCCGATCTGCGCGGTCTCCTGGTCGCGCATCTCGCCGACGAGGATGATGTCGGGGTCCTGGCGCAGGCCCGAGCGCAGCACCACCGAAAAGCTGAGCTCGATCTTCTCGTTCACCTGCACCTGGTTGACGCCCGCCAGGCGGTACTCGACAGGGTCCTCGACAGTGATGATCTTCTTCTCGGGCGAGTTGATCTCGGCAAGCGTCGCATAAAGCGTTGTCGTCTTGCCGCTGCCGGTGGGCCCCGTGACGAGGATCATGCCGTTGGTGCGCTGCATCAGCTCGCGGTAGCGGACCAGCATGTCGGCCGGCATGCCCAAATGGTCAAGCTGCAGCAGCCCGGACTTGCGAGTGAGCAGCCGCATCACCACCGACTCTCCGTACTGCACCGGCATAGTCGAGAGACGCACGTCGACCTGCTGATCGCGCACCAGCACGTTGAAGCGCCCGTCCTGCGGCCGGCGCTTCTCGGAGATGTCGAGGCCGCCCATCAGCTTGAGGCGCAGCACCAGCGCCGGGCCGATGCGCGCGTCGACCTCGGTCTGCACCTGCAGCACACCGTCGATGCGGAAGCGGATGCGGACGTTGCGCTCCTGCGGCTCGATGTGCACGTCGGAGGCGTTGGCCTGCACCGCGTCCTCGAACACCGTCTGCAGCAGCTTGACGACCGGCGCGTCCTCGGCGCCCGCCGCGGCCGCGAGCGCGCCGAAGTCGACGTAGGCGTCGCCGATGTCTCGCTCGAGCGCCTTGGCGAGGCCGCTGATCTCCTCGGTGCGCCGGTACAGGCGGTCGACGGTCTGAAGCAGATGCTCCTCGCTCACCGCGGCGATCTCGATGTCGCGCTTGAGCGAGCGCTGCAGCTCGTCGGCGGCGAAGAGGTCCGACGGGTCGGCCATGCCGACCAAGTACTTGCTGCGCCGGTCCTCGAGGATCACTGCCCGAAAGCGGCGCGCCTGGGATTCGGGCAGTCGGCGCACGACCTCGTTGCTCAGGTTGTAGAACTTCAGGTTCACGTACGGGACGTTGAACTGGCGCGCGAGGGCCTCGGCGATCTGCTCGTCGTTGCAGAAGCCGTTCTCGACCAGCACCCGTCCGAGGCGCCGGCCCGAGCGCTTCTGCTGCTCAAGCGCAATGGCCAGCTGCTCGCGGGAAATGAGCTTTTGCCCGACGAGGACGTCCCCCAGACGTACCTTCGTCGCGGCGGCAGGCGCCTGCATGGCGGCCTCTTTTTGGTTAAGCGACTGCAAATCAGTATAGGGCGCGCTGCCTATGCACGCTTTTCAGGGGCGATCAGCGGTCGGCGCGGTACGACCGCTGGACAAAAAAATAGGGGCCGCCCGGAGGCGGCCCCTACCCACCTGGCCGGAAAGAGGAGGAGGAGGATCCGGCAAGATGTTGCGACGCAGCAATTATAGGCCTATTTCCGGGCCGAGGCCAATGAGGACGGATAATTGGCGTCTAAACCCCGATGAACGCCCCCGTTGACCGCGCAGCCTTGGCAGCGGCCTCCCTCGACGACAAGTTCACCCTCGAGCGCGGCCGCGTTTTCCTGACCGGCACCCAGGCGCTGATCCGCCTGATGATGCTGCAGCGGGCGCGTGACGCCGCCGCCGGCGTGAATACCGCGGGCTTCGTTTCGGGCTACCGCGGCTCGCCCCTCGGCGGCCTCGACCAGGCGCTGTGGCGCGCGCAAAAGCATCTCGCCGCAAGCCACATCCGCTTCCAGCCCGGCGTCAACGAGGATCTGGCGGCGACCGCGATCTGGGGCACGCAGCAGCTGAATCTCTTTCCGCGCGCGCGCTACGACGGCGTGTTTTCGATGTGGTATGGCAAGGGGCCGGGCGTCGATCGCTGCGGCGACGTCTTCAAGCACGCCAACGCCGCCGGCACTTCGCGCCACGGCGGCGTGCTCGCCCTCGCCGGCGACGATCACGCGGCCAAGTCCTCGACGCTGCCGCACCAGTCGGAGCACATCTTCAAGGCCTGCCTGATCCCGGTGCTCAACCCGGCGAACGTGCAGGACTATCTCGACCTCGGGCTGCACGGCTTCGCCATGAGCCGCTATTCGGGCTGCTGGATCGCCTTCAAGTGCGTGACGGACGTGGTGGAATCGGGCGCCAGCGTGATCGTCGACCCCGACCGGGTGAAGATCAATTTGCCCGGCGACTTCGCCATGCCCCCCGGCGGGCTCAACATCCGCTGGCCCGACGGCATCCTCGAGCAGGAAGCGCGCATCCTCGATTACAAGGTGTACGCGGCGATCGCCTACGCGCGGGCCAACGGGCTCGATCGGCTGGTCTGGGATTCGCCGAAAGCGCGACTCGGCATCGTCACCACCGGCAAGTCCTATGGCGACGTGATGCAGGCCCTCGCCGATCTCGGCATCGACCGGGAGGTGGCAAGAGGCATCGGGCTGCGCGTCTACAAGGTGGCGCTCTCCTGGCCGCTCGAGCCGCAGGGCGCGCGCCGCTTCGCCGAAGGGCTGGAAGAGATCCTGGTGGTGGAAGAAAAGCGCCAGGTGATCGAGTACCAGATCAAGGAAGAGCTCTACAACTGGAAGGAAGGCGTGCGCGCGCCGCGCGTGGTCGGCAAGTTCGACGACAGCGGCGAATGGAGCCGCTCGGGCGGACAGCCCGCCGGCACCTGGCTCCTGCCGGCGCACTACGAGCACTCGCCGGCGATGGTGGCGCGTGCCATAGCGCAGCGGCTGGAGAAATTGGGCTTGACTGAAAAATTGGGTTCCCAATTCCGCGAGCGGCTCGCCTTCCTGGACTTCAAGGAGAAGGCGCTCGCCCGGCCACGCGTCACCGCGATCCGCCAGCCCTATTTCTGCTCGGGCTGCCCGCACAACACCTCGACGCGCGTGCCCGAAGGCAGCCGCGCCACCGCCGGCATCGGCTGCCACTTCATGGCGGTGTGGATGGACCGCAGCACCTCGACTTTCACCCACATGGGCGCGGAAGGCGCGCCGTGGATCGGCCAGGCGCCGTTCACCGACGAGAAGCACATCTTCGCCAACCTCGGCGACGGCACCTACTTCCACTCCGGCCTGCTCGCGATCCGCGCCGCGGTCGCGGCCAAGGTCAACATGACCTACAAGATCCTCTACAACGACGCGGTGGCGATGACCGGCGGTCAGCGCCACGACGGTCCGCTCGACCCGGCGATGATCTCGCGCCAGATCGCCGCCGAAGGCGTGAAGCCGATCGTCGTCGTCACCGACGAGCCTGAGAAATATCCGCACGGCACCCAATGGGCGCCCGGGGTGACGGTACGCCATCGCGACGAGCTCGACGCGGTGCAGAAGGAGTTGCGCGAGATGCCTGGCGTCTCGGCGCTGATCTACGACCAGACCTGCGCCTCGGAGAAGCGGCGCCGGCGCAAGCGCAACGAGTACCCCGATCCCGCGGTGCGCGTGGTGATCAACGAGGCGGTGTGCGAAGGCTGCGGTGACTGCAGCGCGAAGTCGAACTGCCTGTCCGTCGAGCCGCTCGAGACCGAGTTCGGCCGCAAGCGCGCCATCAACCAGTCTTCCTGCAACAAGGATTTCTCCTGCCTCAAGGGATTCTGCCCGAGCTTCGTCACCGTCGAGGGCGGCCGCCTGCGCAAGGGACGCTCGGCGGCGAAGTCGGCCCAGGACCTGCCGCCGCTGCCGGATCCGGTTGTCCCCGCCCTGGAGAAATCTTATGGCGTGCTGGTGACCGGCATCGGCGGCACCGGCGTCATTACCATCGGCCAGATCATCGGCATGGCGGCGCACCTCGAGGGCAAGGGCGTGACCGTGCTTGACATGTCCGGCCTCGCGCAGAAATACGGCGCGGTGATGTCCCACGTGCATCTCGCGCCCGACACGCACGCGCTCGCGGCGACGCGCATCGACACCGGCGGCGCGAACCTGGTGATCGGCTGCGATCTCGTGGTGACGGCGAGCACCGACGCCATCGCCAAGATGGCGTCTGGCCGCACGCGTGCCGTGGTCAACGCCTCGGTCACGCCGACCGCCGATTTCGTGCGCAATCCCGATTGGCAGCTGCCCGGCAGCGATCTCACCCACGACATCGCCGAAGCCTGCGGCAAGGACATGGCAGCGTTCGTCGCCGCGACCGAGCTCGCCACCGGACTGATTGGCGACGCCATCGCCACAAACATGTTCATGCTGGGCTACGCCTATCAGCGCGGCTGGGTCCCGCTCGGCGAGTCGGCGCTCGTGCGTGCGATCGAGCTGAACGGCGTCGCGGTCGAATTCAACAAGCAGAGCTTCGCCTGGGGACGCCGCGCCGCCGTCGACCCCGAGCGAGTCGAGCGCCTGGCGCGCCCGGCGGAAGTGGTCGCCATCGGCGAGCACTTGTCGCGCTCGCTCGACGAGCTCGTCGAGCGTCGGGTCAAGTTCCTCGCCGACTACCAAGACGCCGCGTACTCCGGGCGTTATCGCAGGCTGGTCGAGCGCGTGCGTCAGCGCGAAAAGGAATTCGGCTCGACCAAGCTCACCGAGGCGGTCGCGCGCTACTACGCCAAGCTGCTCGCTTACAAGGACGAGTACGAGGTTGCGCGGCTGCACGCCGAAGGCGCGCTCGAGCGCAAGGTCGGCGCGATGTTCGAGGGTGACTACAAGCTCGTCTTCCACCTCGCGCCGCCGCTGCTGGCGCGCCGCGATCCCACGACGGGCGAGCCGCGCAAGATTCGTTTCGGGGCGTGGATGCTCCCGGTTTTCAGGATCCTTAAATCCCTTCGTGGCCTGCGTGGCACTGCATTCGACCCGTTCGGCTACACCGCGGAGCGGCGCACCGAGCGCGCGCTGATCGCCGAGTACGAGTGCAACGTCGAGCGGCTGCTCGCGCGCCTCGCGCCGGACAACCACCGCCTCGCAGTCGAGATCGCCTCGATTCCGGAGGAGATCCGCGGCTACGGCCATGTGAAGACGCGCCACCTCGCCGCCGCGCGCAAGAAGCAGGAAGAGCTCTTCGCGCGCTTCGAGGGCTCGGAGCCGAAGCGCGCCGCGGCTTGAGGGCGGCGCCATTCCTTCTCCTGCTGGTCGCGGCCTGCGCTTCGCAGCCGCCGATGCCCGAGTACGCGCTCGTCACCGATCCGGCACAAAGCGCCGCATCGGCCGCGCGCCGCGTGCTGGAGCACCTCGCTGCCGGCGATATCGAAGCGGCGGCCGCGCTGTCCAACGCCCCGCAGCGGCGACGCGAGGTGCTGCGCGAGTACCGCGCGAGGGTGGGCGAGCCCGAGTTTCGCCGCGTGTTCGCCGAGTATCTCGCGCAGCCCGTGCTCGCCGAGGTCGCGCTCGGCGAGCGCCGGCTGCTGATGCGGCGCGTCGACGGCGAGCTCGTCGGCCAGTATTTCGTGCGCGCCGTGCCCGACTTCGTGGTCGACGATGCGCCGGGCGAGGAGCGCGCGCGGCTGCAGCAGGTGCTGCGCGGCTATCGCAGCGGCCGGCTCAGACTTTCAGGCGGAACGGGCTGAAGTCGGTGCCGCGGTCGTAGTAGTCCTCGTTCTCCGCGCGCTTGAGGAAGCCGACCACGCGGTAGGTCACCGGCGTCATCACCACCTCCCACAGCGTCTTCAGCACGTACTGCGCGATGGCGATCTTGATCACGTCGCCGGTCGCCCAGATGCCGTAGAAGGCGATGAAATAGAAGAGCGAGGAGTCGACCAGCTCGCCGACCAGTGTCGAGCCGATGGTGCGCGTCCAGAGCCATCTCCCGCTTGACCAGAGCTTCATCCTGGCGAGCACGTAGGAGTTCGAGAAGCTGCCCGCCCAGAACGCGATCATCGAGCCCAGCGCGATGCGCCAGCTGTTGCCGAACACCGCCTCGAGGCTCGCCTGGTAGGTCTTCATGAAGTCGCTGCCGGCGGGCGGCAGGCGCACCACCACCCAGGCCATGAACGACGCGAATGCGAGCGCGCCGAAGCCCGCCCAGACCACGCGCCGATCGCGCCCGTAGCCGTACACCTCGGTCAGGATGTCGCCGAAGATGTAGGAGATCGGGAAGAAGAGCACCCCCGCGCCGAAGGTCGTCGCGCCCAGGAGCGGCAGCTCGACGGTGGTCTGCTTCGCCGCGCCGATGAAGTTCGAGCACAAGAGCACCGTGACGAACGCCGCCATCACCAGGTCGTAGTACTTGTAGTTGCGCGGCGCGCTCACTTCAGCTTCGGCCGGTAATCGAGCATGTCGTCTTCCAGTTGCACGCCCAGCGCGTCGAGCATGCGCGCGACCATGGCGTAGAACGCGGCCACCGCGGCCAGCTCGACGTAGTCGTGGTGGTCGAAATGGCGCATCGCCTCGGCGTGCACCGCGTCCGTGACCTTGCCCCGGGTCACGTCCTCGCCGAGCGCGAGCGCAGCCTTCTCGCGCGCGTCGAACTCCTTCGAGCTCCTCCAGTTCGCCAGCTCGGCGATCTGCGCCTCGCGCACGCCGCTCTTGCGCGCCATCACCAGGTGCTGCGCCCACTCGTACTCGGAGCGCATCAGCTGCGCGCCGCGCAGGATCACGAGCTCTCGCAGCGGCCGCGGCGTGCGCGTGTCGTGTCGCAGCATCTTCGAGAACTCGGTCCACGCGGCGACCAGCGCCGGATGATTGCCGAGCGCGCGGTACAGGTTGGGCGGTGTACCCCAGAGCTCCTCGAGCCGTTTCTTGAGAGCGGGCGCGAACTCCGCCAGCGGAACCCGGGACATAGGGGCGGCATCATACAATGCAGCATGCAGGCCGATCTGCGCGGCGACTACTCCAAGGCCGGCGCCGACTACTCGGTCGAGCAGGACTGGGCCTCCTATAGCGCGGAACAGCACGCGCTCTACCGGCGCCTGTTCGAGCGCCAGTCGAAGCTCGTGCCGCGCTATGCCTGCCCGGAGTGGATCGAGGCGATCGCCGGGCTCGATGCCGCGCGCGAGATCCCGAAGTTCGACGAGGTGAGCCGCAATCTCCGGCGAAAAACGGGCTGGTCGATCGTCGCGGTGCCCGGCCTGATTCCGGACGACGCGTTCTTCACGCACCTTGCCAACCGTCGCTTCCCGGTCACGGTGTGGCTGCGCCGGCCCGACGAGTTCGACTATATCGTCGAGCCCGATGTGTTCCACGACTTCTTCGGCCACGTGCCGCTGCTCTTCGACCCGGTCTACGCCGACCACCTGCACGAGTACGGCAAGGGCGGTCTCAAGGCAATGCGTCTCGATGCGGTGAAGATGCTCGCGCGGCTCTACTGGTTCACGATTGAATTTGGCCTGATCAAGGTCGGCAACCAGATCAAGGCTTATGGTGCCGGTCTGCTCTCGTCGGGCGGCGAGCTGGCCTACTGCATCGACGACCCGCGTCCGCGGCGGCTGCCGTTCGACCTCGAGCGCATGATGCGCACCGACTACCAGATCGACCGCTATCAGGAAACGTACTTCGTAATCGAGTCGTTCGACCAGCTGATGCGCGACACGGCGCCGGATTTCACGCCGATCTACGCGCGCATCCGCAACCTGCCGGTGGTCGCATAGCGCGCCGCGCCCTGGTCACCGGGGGGCTGGGCTACATAGGCTCCCACACGAGCGTGCTGCTGGCGCAGGCGGGCTGGCAGGTCCTGATCGTCGACAACCTGTCGAACTCGAAACGCGCGGTGCTCGAGCGAATGCGCGCGCTCGCGCCACGCGCGCGCATCGATTTCGAGCGCCTCGACGTGCGCGAGCGCGCCGCGCTCGAGCGCTGCATGGCGGGGGCGCGCATCGAGGCGGTGCTGCATTTCGCCGGCCTCAAGGCGGTGGGCGAGTCGGTGGCGCGGCCGCTCGACTACTACGAGAACAACGTCGGCGGCAGCCTCGCGCTCCTGCAGGCGATGGCTCGCCACGGCGTGCGGCGCATGGTGTTCAGCTCCTCCGCCACGGTGTACGGCGATCCGGAGGCGCTGCCGATCACCGAGGGGCACGCGCTGCGGCCGACCAATCCCTACGGCAAGTCGAAGCTGATCGTCGAGCATCTGCTCGCCGACCAAGCCGTCGCCGACGGCGGGTTCCGCTACGCGGCGCTGCGCTACTTCAATCCGGTGGGCGCGCACCCGTCGGGGCGCATCGGCGAAGACCCGCGCGGCGAGCCAAACAACCTCTTTCCCTACATCGCCCAGGTCGCCGGCGGCCGTCGGCCGGCACTGCGCGTCTGGGGCAGGGACTATCCGACGCGCGACGGTACCGGCGTGCGCGACTACATCCACGTCATGGACCTCGCGCGCGGCCACCTCGCCGCGCTCGACTATCTCGAGCGCAACGACCGTTCGATCACCGTGAACCTCGGCACCGGCCGCGGCTACTCGGTGCTGGAGGCGGTGCAGGCCTACGTCGCCGCCTCGGGCAAGTCGGTGCCGCTCGAGTTCCAGGAGCGCCGGCCGGGCGACGTGGCCGAGTGCTACGCCGACGCGACGCTCGCCGCCCGCGAGCTGGAGTGGAAGACCGAGCTCGGCATCGACGAGATGTGCCGCGACAGCTGGCGCTGGCAGTCGGCCAACCCCGAGGGCTACGGCTAAGATGGCATCATGGACATGACCCTCGACGCCAAGGTGCGGCGCGCGGCGAAGAAGAACGTCGCGCTGCGCTACCAGCCGGGCTTCGGCAACACGTACTCGAGCGAAGCGGTGAAGGGCGCGCTGCCGGTCGGCCGCAACTCGCCGCAGCACCCGCCGAGAGGCCTGTACGCCGAGGTGCTCTCGGGGAGCGCGTTCACCGCGCCGCGCGCCGAGAACCTGAGCTCATGGCTCTACAAGCTGCGGCCTTCGGCGATGCACGGCCCGTTCCGGCGCATGTCGCAAGCCCTGGTGCGCTCGGGGCCGTTCGACGAGGTTGAGCCCTCGCCCAACCGGTTGCGCTGGAATCCATTGCCGATGCCGACAAAGCCGACCGACTTCGTCGACGGGCTCGCCACGCTCGCCGGCTCGGGTGCCCCGCAGGCGCACTCCGGGCTCGCAGTGCACATCTATCGCGCCAACCGCTCGATGAGCGAGCGCATTTTCTACTGCGCGGACGGCGAGCTGATGCTCGTGCCGCAGCAGGGGGCGCTGCTCGTCTTCAGCGAGCTCGGCAAGCTCGCGCTCGCGCCGGGTGAGATCGGCGTCGTACCGCGCGGCGTCAAGTTCAAGGTCATTGTTTCCGGCGCGGTCCGGGGATACGTGTGCGAGAACTATGGCGCGGCTTTCCGCCTGCCCGAGCTCGGTCCGATCGGCTCGCAGGGCCTCGCGCAGGCGCGCGACTTCCTCGCGCCGGTGGCGGCGTTCGAGGATGCGGGCAAGTGCGAAGTAGTCGCCAAGTTCATGGGCGGGCTTTGGGCTGCAGAGCTCGCGCACTCGCCGCTCGACGTAGTCGCGTGGCATGGCCGGTATGCGCCCTACAAGTACGAGCTTGCGCGCTTCATGGCCATCAACACGGTGAGCTTCGATCACGCCGACCCGTCGATCTTCACCGTGCTGACGTCGCCCTCGGAGAAAGCCGGGACCGCCAACTGCGACTTCGTCATCTTCCCGCCGCGCTGGCAGGTGGCCGAGGACACTTTCCGTCCGCCCTGGTTCCACCGCAACACGATGAGCGAGCTGATGGGCCTGGTGCACGGCGCGTACGACGCCAAGGCGGAGGGCTTCCTGCCCGGCGGCGTCTCAATCCACAACTGCATGTCGGCGCACGGGCCGGATCTCGCGACATTCGAGAAGGCCTCCAGCGCCGAGCTTGCGCCGCGCAAAATCGAGAACACGCTCGCCTTCATGTGGGAGTCGCGCCACGTGTTCCGGCCGACGCGCTTCGCGATGCGCGCCCGCGAGCTGCAGAAGGACTACGACCGCGTCTGGGACGGCTTCAAGAAGCTTCATCGATGAGCTCGCGGGCGGTGTTCGGACTTGGCGCAGCGTTGTGCGCGGCGCTGCTCGGCTTCGGCTATTACCTGCAGTACGCGAAAGGCCTCGAGCCCTGCCCGCTGTGCATGGTGCAGCGCGGCTTCTTCTACGCGCTGTTGGCGATCTTCCTCGCCGGCGCGATCCACGCGCCACGGCGTATCGGCACTTTGCTCTATGCAAGCCTGGCTGTGCTGTTCGCGCTCGGCGGAGCCGCGACTGCCGCCCGGCAGGTGTGGCTGCAGCACCTGCCGAAGGACAAGGTGCCGGCCTGCGGGCCCGATTTGTTCTTCATGCTGGAGAACCTGCCGCTCGCGCGCACCCTGGAGAAGCTTTTCTACGGTAGCGGCGAGTGCGCGGCCGTCGACTGGAGCTTCCTCGGCCTGTCGATCGCCGGCTGGTCGCTCGTCTGGTTCAGCGCGTTTGCGCTCTGCGCCGCTGCGCTGGCCGTGCGGCCGCCGCGGCCTCGCTGAAAACTTCGCCCAGCAGGATCAGCGCCGGGCCGCTCGAAAGTTCGGCCGCCAGCGCGCCGAGCTCATGCAGCCGGCCGTAGATCGCACGCTGCTCGGGTAGCGACGCGTTCTCCACCAGCGCCACCGGCGTCGCGCGCGGCTTCCCCGCGGCGATCAGGCTCGCCGCGATCGCGTCGGCCTCCCCCGCTGCCATGTAGATGGCGACCGTATCCGCGGCCAGCGCCGCACCGATCCAGTTGCTCGGCGCTTCGCCCTGGCCGACGCGCGGCGTAACGAACGCGACACTGCGCGCCGCGCCGCGGCGCGTGAGCGAAATGCCGATCTCCGCGCTCGCGGCCGCTGCCGCAGTAATGCCGGGGACCACCTCGACCTGTATCGAGTTCTTCCGAAGAAAATCGATTTCCTCGTGCGCGCGCCCGAAGAGCATCGGGTCGCCGCCCTTGAGCCGCACCACCACGCGGTGCTTGCGGGCGGTGTCGGCGAGCTGCTTGTTGATGAAGCGCTGCGCGGTTGAGAAGCGCCCGCTGCGCTTGCCGACGGCGATCTTCTCCGCCTGCGGCGCGAGATCCAGGATTTCCCGGCTTACGAGCGCGTCGTGGAAAACGACATCGGCCTGGCCGAGCACCCGGATGGCGCGCAGCGTGAGGAGCTCGGCGGCGCCCGGGCCGGCGCCGACGAGGTAAACGGTACCGGCTTTAGGCGCCGAGGGGAGTACGGTAGCCACGCTGGTAGGAGTGGCTGAAGTCCTCGAACGAGGCGAGCGCCTCGCGAGGGTTCTCGCCCTCGCGCAGCTCGTAGGCGTCGAAGCCGCAGCTCTCCATGAAGTACAGCAGGTCGCGCGTGATGTGGCCGACCGCGCGCAGCTCGCCGCGATAACCGTAGCGCGTGCGCAGCAGGCGCGCGATCGAGTAGCCCCGGCCGTCGCCGAACTTCGGGAAGTTGATCTCGACGCGCGTCACGCCCTCGAGCGAGACCGCGGACGGCTCGTCGCCCGGCTCGAGGCGCACCACCTTGTCCTTAGGCGACGGCGAGCTCTCGCTCACGACGCGGCGCCCTTTGATCAGGGTTGCCATAGACGCGTTCCTTGAAAGGTTCGATGCCGATGCGGTGCACCACGTCGACGAAGCGCTCGGCCTCGCTGTCGCGGTTTTCCAGATAGCAGACAATCAATCGCTCGATGACGTCGGGAATGTCGGCGCGAGCGAAGGAGGGGCCGATCACCTTGCCCAGGCTGGCGGGCGCCTGGTTGCCGCCGATCTCGACCTGGTACCACTCCTCGCCGTTCTTGTCGACGCCGAGGATTCCGATATGGCCGACGTGGTGGTGGCCGCAGGCGTTCATGCAGCCGGAGATGTTGAGGTCGAGCTCGCCGATCTCGTGCAGGTAGTCGAGGTCATCGAAGCGCTCCTGGATCGCCTGCGCGACGGGAATCGACTTCGCGTTGGCGAGCGCGCAGAAGTCGCCGCCCGGGCAGCTGATGATGTTGGTGAGCAGGCCGATGTTCGGCGTTGCGAGGCCGAGCAGGCGCGCCTCGCGCCACAGGGCCTGCAAGTCGCGCTGGCGCACGTCGGCGAGAACCAGGTTCTGCTCGTGCGACACGCGCAGCTCGCCGGACGAATAGCGCTCGGCGAGCGCGGCGATCGCGTCCATCTGGTCGCTGGTCACATCCCCCGGCGGCACGCCGGTCTTCTTGAGAGAGAGCGTAACCGCCGCGTAGCCGGGCACCTTGTGCGCGTGGACGTTGCGCTTCTTCCAGTTGAGGAAGCCGGGCTCGGCAAGCGATAGGTCCTCGTCGCGGAGCGGTTCGTAGCGCGGCCGGGTGAAGCGCGTCTCGATGCGCTCGATGTCATCGGAGGTGAGCGTTGCCGGGCCGTGCTTGAGGTGAGCCCACTCGGCCTCGACTTCTTCACGGAACTTGTCGATGCCGCGCTCCTTCACCAGGATCTTGATGCGGGCCTTGTGGATGTTGTCGCGCCGTCCGAAGCGGTTGTAGACCCGCAGGATCGCCTCGAGGTAGGTGAGCAGGTGCGGCCAGGGCAGGAACTCGCGGATCACCTGGCCGACGATCGGGGTGCGCCCGAGGCCGCCGCCCACCAGCACGCGGAAACCGATCTGCTCGCCGCGCTTGATCGCATGCAAGCCGATGTCGTGCACGCCCACCGCGGCGCGGTCGGCCTTGGCGCCGTTCAGCGCGATCTTGAACTTGCGCGGCAGGTAAGAGAACTCGGGATGGAAGGTCGACCACTGCCGCAGGATCTCGCACCACACGAACGAGTCGACGATCTCGTCGGCGGCGACGCCGGCGAAGTGATCGGTGGTGACGTTGCGGAACGAGTTGCCCGAGGTCTGGATGGCGTGCATCTGCACCGTCGCCAGCTCGGCGAGGATGTCGGGCACCTGCTCGAGCTTCGGCCAGTTGAGCTGCAGGTTCTGGCGCGTCGAAAAGTGCCCATAGCCGCGATCGTATTTCCTGGCAATTTCGGAAAGCTTGCGCAGCTGGCGCGACGACAGCAGCCCGTACGGGATCGCGATGCGCAGCATCGGCGCATAGCGCTGGATATAGAGCCCGTTGCGCAGCCGCAGCGCGCGGAACTCGTCCTCCGACAGCTGGCCGGCGAGGAAGCGCTCGGTCTGCCCGCGGAACTGGCGCACGCGCTCGTCCACCAGCTGCTGGTCGACCTCGTCGTACAGGTACATGGCGGCATCGTAGGCGGCCCCCTTATGCCTACAAAATACTATTGTGTTAGCATGTTATGCTTATCAGCTATAACGAATGAAGCTCCAGCAGCTCCGCTACCTCACCGAAGTGGTGCGCCGCGGCCTCAACGTGTCCGAGGCGGCCGAGGCCCTGCACACCTCCCAGCCGGGCGTCTCCAAGCAGATCAAGGCCTTGGAGCAGGAATTGGGCATCGAGGTCTTCGCCCGCCACGGCAAGCGCCTGGTTTCGATCACCGAGCCGGGCAAGGCCGTGGTGTCGATCGCCGAGCGCATCCTGTCGGAAGCGCAGAACCTGCGCCGCGCCGGGGAAGAGTTCGCCAACGACCAGCTCGGCACACTCACCATCGCCGCAACGCACACCCAGGCGCGCTATTCGCTGCCGAAGGCGGTCGCCGCGTTCAAGCGCCGCTACCCCGGCGTCGAGCTGCGCATCCAGCAGGGCAATCCGACCCAGATCTGCGAGCAGGTGCTTGCCGGCGAGGCCGACATGGGCGTCGCCACCGAGATGGTCGGCGAGCACCCCGACATGGTGTCGCTGCCGGTGTTCCAGTGGAACCGCGTGGTGGTGGTGCCGGCGAAGCACGCGCTGCTCAAGAGCGTGCCGCTGACGCTCGAGAAGCTGGCGCAGCACCCGATCGTCACATACGACTTCGCCTTCGCCAACCGCTCGCTGGTGCAGAAGGCGTTCGAGAGCCGCGGCTTGAAGCCCCACGTAGTGCTAAGCGCGCAGGATTCCGACGTAATCAAGACCTACGTCGAGCTCGGGCTGGGCGTCGGCATCCTCGCGAAGATGGCGTTCGACGCCGAGAAAGACCGCAACCTGCGCGCGATCGACGCAGGGCACCTCTTCGAGTCGAGCACCACGCGCCTCGGCATCAAGCGCAACGCGTACCTGCGCCGCTACGCGTACGAGTTCATCGAGCTCTTCGCGCCCCATCTGCCGCGCGACATCGTCGAGCGCTCGGTGCGGGGCGAAGAGGGCTCGCGCTACGAGCTGTAGCTGGCGATGAAGTCGCGCACGCGAGGGAACACCACCTCGCGCCAGCGCCGGCCGGAGAAGATGCCGTAGTGCCCGACCCCGGGCGCGACGAAGTGCGCGCGCCGCTCGCGCGTTATATTGAGGCAAAGGGCATGCGCGGCCTCGGTCTGGCCGTTGCCCGAGATGTCGTCGAGCTCGCCCTCGATCGTGAGGAGCGCGGGCTGGCGGATCGAGTGCGGGCGCACCAGCTCACCGCGCACGAACATCCGCCCCTTGGGCAGCGCGAAGTCCTGGAACACCGTCCTGACGGTATCGAGGTAGTACTCGGCCGGCAGGTCGAGCACCGCGTTGTACTCATCGTAGAAGCGCCGGTGCGCCTCGGCCGACTCGCCGTCGCCCACCATCAGGTGGTTGAAGTAGTCCCAGTGCGCATTCACGTGGCGATCGGGGTTCATGGCCACGAAGCCCAGGTGCTGGAGGAAACCCGGATAGACGCGGCGCATGTATCCGGGATATTTCGCCGGCACGCGCTCGATCACGTTGCGCTCGAACCACGAATACGGCTTGCGCCGCGCCAGGTTGTTGACCGCGGTCGGGCTGCGCCGCGCGTCGATCGGGCCGCCCATCATCACCATGCTGAGCGGCTGCGCCTGCCGCTCCCATGCCATCAGCGACACCGCGGCGAGTACCGGCACCGTGGGCTGGCATACCGACACGACGTGCAAGCCCGGCGAGAGGAGCGTGATCCATTCGCGCACGTAGTCGACGTAATCGTCGAGGTGGAAAGGTCCCGCGCTGAGCGGCACCAAGCGCGCATTCACCCAGTCGGTGATCCAGACGTCGTGCTCCGCGAGAAGCGAGCGCACCGTGTCGCGCAGCAGCGTCGCGTGGTGCCCCGAGAGCGGCGCGACCACCAGCACCTTGTGCTTTTTCGGCGCGCCCTGGCGGAAATGGACCAGGCGGCAGAACGGCTTTTCCCTGGCGACCTCGATCTCGACGCCGGCGATGTGCCATTGCGGCTTCTCGTAGCGCTCGGTAACCCGCAAGAAGAGATCGCTGGAAGCCGCCAGGCGGCGCGAGATCGGCCAATGGGCGAGCGGGCTGAAGGGGTGCCCGAACCAGCCGCGCGACCACTCGGCCATGAAGCGCAATGGCGCCAGCGCCATGTGCTGCGCCTCGTAAAGGCTGTAGAGCATCAAATACTTATAGCAGAATTGCGGCGCTGCCGCAGAAAGAGGTTATTGGCCACCAGGGCGGCGATGACTATGCCGGCCCCGGTGAGTTCGGCCGCCCCGAAGCTGCGGCCGAGCGCCGCCTCGATTCCGAACACGCCGACCGGCACGAAGTTGAGGATCAACATGGTGTTGAGCGGTCCGAGGGTGCGCGTCGCGGCATTGAAAGCAAGCACCCCGAGCACTACCGTGCCGAGTGAGAAATAGACGATCTGCCACGCCACCCCGGCGAGGTCGCTCCAGCCCGGAAGCGCCGCGGCGCCGACCGCGATGGCGACGGCATTGGCGGCCAGCAGCCCGACGAACCCCGGGATGCAGGTCAGCACCGTATAGCGGAGCGGCGACCAGCCCGGGAACCGCGCCACCGCCATCGTGTACACGACCCAGAGCACCGCGCCGCAGAACACCAGCAGGTCGCCGAGCAGCCCGCTGCCGCTCGCCAGGTCGGTGAGCGCGGCGAGCGGTTCGCCGCGCGTCACCACGAGCAGGACCCCGACGAGCGCGCCCGCTACGCAGCCAAGCGTGAACGCCGCGGGACGCTGCCCGCGGGCAACCCAGACAGCAAGCACGGTCATCGGCGTCTGCAGCGCCATGATGATCGAGGCGTGCTCGGGAAGCGTGAAGCCGAGCCCGACCCAGACGAAAAGGTTGAAGCCGGCGATGCCGATCAGGCCGAAAAGGCTGGCCGACGCGAAACGCCCGTCGTAGCGCAAAGCGCTGCGCCCCTCGATCGCGGCGAGCAGCGCCAGGAGCGCCGCCACGCCGAGCGCATAGCGCACGCTGCCGAGCGCATACGCGTCGAGGTGCGGCAGCGTGCGCTTGGCGATCGAAAAAAGCGGCGCCCAGCACAGGGCCGCGGTTGCGGCCCAGGCGACGCCCTTGGCAAGGCGGGGGTTGCTGACTAGGCGGCTTTCTTCTCGTCGCGCAGCGCGCGGCGCAGGATCTTGCCGACGTTGGTCTTCGGCAGCTCGGCGCGGAACTCGACGTACTTCGGCCGCTTGTAGCCGGTGAGCTCGCGCTTGCAGTGCTCGAGGATGTCCTGCTCGGTGAGCTGCGGGTCCTTCTTCACCACGTAGACCTTGGGCACTTCTCCCGAGTGCTCGTCGGGCACGCCGACCACGGCGCACTCGAGCACGCCGGGATGCATGGCGACCACCTGCTCGATCTCGTTCGGGAACACCTTGAAGCCCGACACCACGATCATGTCCTTCTTGCGGTCGACGATGCGGATGAAGCCCTTGGCGTCCATCACGCCGATGTCGCCGGTATGCAGGAAGCCGTCGGCGCCGATCACCTTCGCGGTCTCGTCCGGCCGCTGCCAGTAGCCCGCCATCACCTGCGGGCCGCGAATGCAGATCTCGCCGGACTCGCCGAGCGCCACCGCGCGGTCGTTGTCGTCGCGCAGCTCGATGTCGGTGGAGGGCATCGGCACGCCGATCGAGCCGGAGTATTCCGCCAGGTCGAGCGGGTTGGCGGTCGCCGCCGGAGCGGTCTCGGTCAGGCCGTAGCCCTCGATCAGCGTGCTGCCCGTCACCTGCTTCCAGCGCTCGGCGACCGCTTTCTGCACCGCCATGCCGCCGCCCACGGCGAGCTTGAGGTGCGAGAAATCGAGCGTGGCGAAGCCGGGATCGTTGAGCAGCGCGTTGAAGAGCGTGTTGACGCCGCTGATGATCGTGTACCGGTGCTTCGCCAGCTCCTTGACGAAGCCGGGGATGTCGCGCGGGTTGGTGATCAGGACGTTCTCGCCGCCGACCACCATCATGTTCAGGCAGTTCACCGTGAGCGAGAAGATGTGGTAGAGCGGCAGGGCGGTGATGATCACCGGGCGCTCGCCGCCGGTGGCGGGTTCGAGCCACGCCTTGTACTGCAGCAGCGCGGCGATCACGTTGCGATGCAGGAGCATCGCCCCCTTGGAGACGCCGGTCGTGCCTCCGGTGTACTGCAGGAAAGCGATGTCGTCGTGGCCGAGCGGCGGCGTCACCAGCTTCCCGGCAGCGCCCTCGGCGAGCGCCTGCCTGAAGCTGACCGCGCCGGGCAGCGAGTACGGCGGCACCATCTTCTTCACCTTGCGCACCACCAGGTTCACCAGCAGCCCCTTGAGGCCCAGCATCTCGCCCAGCGAGGTGACCACCACGTGCTTGATCGGCGTGCGCGTGCGCACCTGCTCGAGCACGTTGGCGAAGTTTTCGAGGATCACGATCACTTCCGCGCCCGCGTCGCGCACCTGATGCTCGAGCTCGCGCGGCGTGTAGAGCGGGTTCACATTCACCACCACGCAGCCCGCGCGCAGCGTGCCGAACATCGCGATCGGGTACTGCAGGCAGTTGGGCATCATGATCGCGACGCGCGCGCCCTTGGCGACGCCGCGCGCCTGCAGCCAGGCGCCGAAGTCGCGCGCCATGCGGTCGAGCTCGGCGAAGCTGATCGTCTTGCCCATGCAGTTGAACGCGGGGCGATCGCCGTAGGCGCGGATGCTGCGCTCGAAGAGGTCGACCAGCGAGCGGTACTCGCCGGGATTGATCTCGGCGGGCACACCTTTGGGATAGCTCTTCAGCCAGATGCGCTCCATCGTCTTTCTCCTAGCCCCGGGCGCGGTTTGCACCGATTCTAGCCACGATCGGCGCGGCGAGGCATCCCATGCCGATGGCCGCGTACGCCGCGACCCACGCGCCGCGCGATGCGGCGCCGCCGGCGAGGTCGAGCGCCGCGCCGAACACCACCGGGCCGAGCAGGCCGCCGCCAAAACCGACAAGCGAATAAAGCCCCATGGCGGCGCCGCGCAGCTCGGGCGGCGCGGCGGCCACCAGCCCGGCGGTCAGGGTGCCGGACTCGGCCATCACCAGCATCGCATACACGACGAGCAGCGCGAGCACGAGCGCCCAGTGCCAGGGCGCGGCCGCGCCGACGACCATGCCGAGCGAGCCGGAAGCCGCCATGACCAGCAGGATCCAGCGCCGCCGGCCGATCCGCAGCGCGACCTCGTTGCCGAGGATCGACGCCGGCACCGCGAGCAGGTTGATCACCGCGGCGATCGTTGCGCCGGCCCACGGAAAGCTCGCGCCCGAATGCAGCCCGGTGGAGAAGGCGAGAAACGCCACCATCCAGGCGCGCGACCCGAACAGCTCGAGGCAGTGCGCCGTGTAGCCCAGCGTATAGCCGGCGGTCGCGCGATCGGCAAGCACGCGTCGCCAGGCGGCGAAGGGGAAGAGGTTTCGCGCGGATAGGCCGCTGCTCGCCCCCTGGACGGACAACGGCGCGAGCAATGCATATATCGCGATTCCCGCCAGCAACGGCCCGGCCCCGGCGGCGACGAAGGCCGCGCGCCAGCCGTAGGCCGACGCGATGAAGCCCGCCATCGCGAGCGAGAGCGCGGTACCGATACCGAAGAACGACGTATAAAAAGCGATGGTCCGGCTTTGGTAAGGACCCGAAACGCGGTCGGAGAGCAGCCGCAGTCCGGGCATGTAGGTCGCGGCGAGGCCGATGCCGAGGAGTATCTGGAAGGCCACCGCGCCGGCGAAGCCGCCGGCGAAAGCGCCGAAGCCCGCGCTGCCGAGCGCGGCGAGCACGCTGCCCGCGAGATAGATCCTGCGCGCGTCCACCCGGTCGGTGAGCGCCGTCCAGAGCGAGACGGTCGCGACGTAGCCCGCGAAGAACATGCCGCTCACCACGCCCGCCTCGGCGTTGGAGAGCTGCCACTCGTCGCGCAGCTCGGGCAGGAGCGCCGCGTAGGTCGAGAAGCCCAGCATCGACAGGATGTGGGCCGCGAGGAGGACGTGAACCGGGGTCAGCGGTTCTTGAAGCTCGGCTTGCGCTTCTCGAGGAAGGCGGCCATGCCTTCCTTCTGGTCCTCGAGCGCGAACTGCGAGTGGAACACGCGCCGCTCGAACAGGATCCCCTCGGAGAGCGAGCTCTCGAAGGCGCGGTTGATCGACTCCTTGATCATCATCGCCACTGGCAGCGAGTAGGAGGCGATCTTCTCCGCCACGGCCAGCGCCTCTTCCATCAACTTCTCTTTCGGAACAATCCTGGATACCAGCCCGGCGCGCTCCGCTTCCTGCGCGTCCATCGTGCGCGCGGTGAGGCAGAGGTCCATCGCCTTCGCCTTGCCCACCGCGCGCGGCAGGCGCTGCGTGCCACCGGCGCCGGGCATGATGCCGAGATTGATCTCGGGCTGGCCAAAGCGCGCGTCGTCGGCGGCGATGACGATGTCGCACATCAGCGCGAGCTCGTTGCCGCCGCCGAGCGCGTAGCCCGCCACCGCGGCGATCACCGGCTTCCTCACGCGGCGGATGTGCTCCCAGTCGCGCGTGATGTAATCCATGGAGAAGGCGTCCATGTAGCTGTAATCCTTCATCACGCCGATGTCCGCGCCGGCGGCGAAGGCGCGCTCGTTGCCGGTGATGACCATCGCACCGATGTCCGCATCGGCGTCGCACTCGAGGAGCGCCGCGCCCAGCTCCTGCATCAGCTTGGGATTCAGCGCGTTCATCTGCTTCGGGCGGTTGAGCGTCAGGACGCCGACGCGCCCCTTGCGCTCGGCCGTGATGAACTCATAGCTCATGGGTCGGGATCACCTTGGCGTAGAAGCCGTTCAGCGCAGCAAGGAACGCATGGTGCACCTGGCGTGCCGGCACCGTCTCGCCGCCGAAGCTCTGCGCGCGCGTGGCGCAGGCATCGCCGAGCAGCGTGACCTTGTAGCCCAGATCCGCCGCCGCGCGCACGCTCGCATCGACGCACATGTGCGTCATCATTCCCGCCACAACCAACTCGGATGCGCCTGATTCCTTCAGCGCTCGCTCGAGCCCCGTGGCGCGAAAGCTGTTCGGAAAGTTCTTCTCGATCACTGTCTCTCCCGATGCGGGGCGCACCGCCTTGTGGATCTCGGCGCCCTCCGTGCCGGGGATGAAGAACGTCGCACCGGGGCGCACCGAAAGGTGCCGCACATGGAATATCGGCAGGTTCTTCCGACGGAAATAGGAGATCGCCCCCGCAGCCTTCTGCGCTGCGGCGTCAGCGCCCTCGAGCTCCATCTTGCCGCCGGGGAAATAGTCGTTCTGGAGGTCGATGACGACGAGCGCGCGTTCAGCCATGCTTTTTCTTGAGCTCCGAAAGAGGGACGGCTCCGGGAATATCGATGCGCTTGCGGCCGCGCTCCGGCGCGGCGAGGGCCTCGACCTCGCGCATCGTGTCGCGGCTGCGCTCGGCGAGCTGCTGGTAGAGGCGCATGTTGTCGTCCTTCCAGCGGATTTCCTCGGTTGAGAGCGCGCGCAGCACGCGAGCCGGGATGCCCGCGGCGAGGGAGCGCGCCGGGATGCGCGCCTCGGCCTTGACAAAGGCGAGCGCCGCCACCACCGCGTCCTCGCCGACTTCCGCGTTGTCGTTGACCACCGCGTTCATGCCGACCAGCGCGCCGCGGCGCACGACGCAGCCGTGCAGCACCGCGCCGTGGCCGATGGTCGTCTCCGCGCCGGCGACGGTGTCCTTCCCGGGAAAGCCGTGCAGCATGCAGTGGTCCTGGATGTTCGCGCCCTCCTCGACCACGATGCGGCCGAAGTCGCCGCGCAGGCTCGCGAAGGGCCCGATGTAGGCGCGCGCGCCGACGATCACGTCGCCGATCAGCACCGCGCTCGGATGCACGAACGCGCTCGGGTGCACGACGGGAACGATGCCGTCGATGGCGTAAACCTTGGGCATGGCAGAATTCTAACTCCATGACTTCGGTCCTCGTCTCGCTCCAAGGTGGCGTGCAGACGATCACGCTGAACCGGCCGGAGAAACTCAACGCCTGCAATCCGCAGATGCACAAGGAGCTGCGCGCGGCGCTCGAGCGCGCGGCCGACGCGGACGAGATCCGCGCGGTGCTGCTCACCGGCGCGGGCCGCGCCTTCTGCGCGGGACAGGATCTCTCCGAGCGCGACGTGAGCCCGGGGTCCGCGATCGATCTTTCGGTGTCGCTCGGCTCGCACTACAACCCGCTGGTGCGCCGGCTGCGCGCGCTGCCGAAGCCCGTGGTGTGTGCGGTGAACGGCGTCGCCGCGGGCGCCGGCGCCAACATCGCGCTCGCCTGCGACCTGGTGATCGCGGCGCGCTCGGCAAGCTTCGTGCAGGCTTTCTCCAAGATCGGGCTGATCCCGGACTCGGGCGGGACGTGGTTCCTGCCGCGCATGGTCGGCAGCGCCCGCGCCATGGGCCTCGCGCTGCTCGCCGAGAAGCTGACGGCGGAAGACGCCGAGCGCTGGGGGCTCATATGGAAGGTCGTGGAAGATGCGCAACTCGCGAAGGAAGCGGCTTTGGTTGCGCAAAATCTGGCCGCGGGCCCGACGAGAAGCTACGGCCTCCTGAAGCGCGCGATGCAAGCGTCGCCCGGCAATTCGCTCGATGCGCAGCTCGATCTCGAGCGCGACTTGCAGCGCGAGGCGGGGCTGTCGGAGGACTACCGCGAGGGCGTGACGGCGTTCAAGGAGAAGCGGGCTCCCCGCTTCAAGGGCAAGTGAAATTCGAGCTGGAACCGATCGAGAAGGCGCCGCGCGCCGAGCTCGAGCGCCTGCAGCTCGAGAGGCTGCAGTCTTCGCTCAAGCACGCGTATGACAATGTGCCGCAATACCGCAAGAAGTTCGATGCGGCGCGCGTCAAGCCCTCAGACTGTCGATCACTGGCCGACTTGGCGAGGTTCCCGTTCACCACCAAGGCCGACCTGCGCGAGACCTATCCCTTCGGCATGTTCGCGGTGCCGATGGACCGCATCGTGCGCATCCACGCTTCGTCGGGCACCACCGGCAAGCCGACCGTCGTCGGCTACACGGCGCGCGACATCGACACTTGGTCGCACCTGATGGCCCGCTCGATTCGCGCCGCCGGCGCACGCCGCGGCGACAAGGTGCATGTTGCATATGGCTATGGCCTCTTCACCGGCGGCCTGGGGGCTCACTACGGCGCCGAGCGGCTCGGCCTCGCGGTGATTCCGCTGAGCGGCGGCATGACCGAGCGCCAGGTGCAGCTGATCGTCGACTTCAAGCCCGAGATCATCATGGTGACGCCGAGCTACATGCTCGCGATCGCCGACGAGATGGAGCGCCAGGGGCTCGACCCGTCGAAGTCGTCGCTGCGCCTGGGGCTCTTCGGCGCCGAGCCTTGGACGAACGACATGCGCGCGAGCATGGAGCAGCGGCTTGGCATCGACGCGCTCGACCTCTACGGCGCCTCCGAGCTCATCGGCCCGGGCGTCGCGCAGGAATGCGTCGAGACCAAGGACGGCCTCACCATCTGGGAGGACCACTTCTATCCAGAGGTAGTAGACACCGAGACCGGAGAGCCGCTGCCCGAAGGGGAGAAAGGCGAGCTGGTCTTCACCTCGCTCACCAAGGAAGCGCTGCCCGTGATCCGCTACCGCACCCGCGACCTGACGCGGCTTCTGCCGGGCACCGCTCGCACCATGCGGCGAATGGAGAAGATCACCGGCCGCTCCGACGACATGCTGATCATCCGCGGCGTGAACCTTTTCCCGTCGCAGGTCGAGGAGCTGATCCTGAAGACCGCGGGCCTCAGTGCACACTACGTGCTGGAGGTCTCCAAGCACGGCCCGCTGGACCACCTCGCGGTGATCGTCGAGGGCGAGCAGGCTGCCGCGGCCGGTCTCGCGCACAAGATCAAGGCGACGATCGGCATCAGCGCCGAGGTGCGCGTCGGCGCGGTGGAGCGCTCGATCGGCAAGGCTAAGCGGGTGATCGATAAGCGGCCGAAGTAGGCGCAGCGGTCCTTCGCTCGAGAGACCAGAGAATTACATACAGCGCCGCAGCGGCGAGCAAGTGCTTGAGCGTGTGGCCGCTGACGAGGCCGCCGACGAGATCGAACACCGCGCGGTCGTAGACCTCCACCACCTTGGCGAGGCCGTAGAGGCCAATGGCGGCGAAGATCGCCGGCCCGTGCGTGTAGCGCGAGCGCCAGACGCCGGCGATCAGCAGCACCGCGAGGATCGCACCGAACTGGGTGAGGAGATAGATGCGCAGATCGCCGCTCCAGGCCCAGTAAAGGACGCTGAGCGCGCCGAAGACGAGCAAGGGCGCGAGCAGCCGCACGCCGGCGCGCACGCTGATGCGCTCGGCGATCACGGCAGACAGCAGCCCCATGAAGCCGAGCGCGATCGGAAGCCGATCCCACACCAGGCGATCGTCGTCGGGCGCGAGGTGGTAGTAGGCCGAGCCGAAGGTCGTTGCGACGATCGCGCCGAACAGCCACCAATAGGCGCGCATTTCATCCGGGGTGCCGAACCGCTCGCGTGCTTGCCGCATGAAAAGCAATCCCATGATCCCGACTACGAGGAACGCAAGATTGGAGAGCACGTCGCCCGCGTTGGCGATACCCGCGAGGCCGCGCGTGTCGGCGAAGTGGTGGTAAGCCTGGTCTTGGACGATGGGTGTCAGCACTTGGATTGATACTAGCCGTTAAAGGTCTTGCGTATTCGGAGTGGGCTCGAGCCAGAGTGTCCGTGACAATCGCTCCTGGCTTCGGCCAGCAAGCAGGGTGGGGCGCAGCGGACGCCATTGGTACGTGCTCCCAAGGGTCAGGGTTGAGATACGCAAGATGCGCAGGTTCATGCGGCCGCCTCTTCGGTTGTCAGGGGAAGCAGCTTCAGGGCAAGAACGCGGAACACCGCGGCCGAGGCTGTGTGAACGCCGAGCTTCCGGTAGAGGTTCTTGATGTGGCTGGTGACCGTGCCTTCCGAAATGCCTAGCCGGTCGGCGATGCGCCCGTAGGTGCAGCCTTCCGAGAGGAGGCGGACCACGTCGAGCTCGCGCGGCGTGAGATTGTGTTGTGCCATGGTTATCCCCGCAGATTGGAACGCTAGCGAGCCCGGCTCGTGGCCGCGCCAACGCCTTTCACCACGATGGCGGCAATCGAGATCACAGCCGCCACGGTATAAATGACCAGATACCCGAGACCGATTCCTGCGTAGACGAGGCCGACGAAGATCCCGCCTGGTCCGCCGCCCGCGCCGACGGGTGACTTGTCGATGCGTGCCGCTAGGTCTGCTGCTTCGGCGTCGGTCAGAGCCGCGACGCGAGCGCTGACATCTGCGGGCTTCACGCCCATGCGCTCGAGCTGCGCCCTCGCGTCCGGCCGACGGATCGCCGCGAGAATTCGTTCCCGATCGTTGGCGAGCGCGGCTTGCGTGCTGATCGAACCCGCACAAACGGCCGGCGAATACGGAGCGGTCCCGATACTCACGACGAGCAACGCAGCGACGACGGTGCGTTTGTTCATATCGCCTCCCAAAGATTTGGCAGACCTTTCTTTAGCAGCGACCGTGCCAGTGCTTAAGCGTTTGATTTCATGATCAACGGCTTAGATTATCTTTTTAGAAGATTGCATTTCATGATGTTTAGACATACATTTAATGTATGACGCCTGCCAAGCTGGGGAGCTCCGACCGCGAGTTCTTCGGGGCCCTCGCCGACGTGGTCTACGGCAATCCGTTCAGCGCCGATCGGGCCGCCTTGATCGTGCGGCTGGCGCCCGGCGCCGAGTACGGCGACCTGACGCGCGATCCCGAAGCGCTCTTGCGAGTCGTCGAGCCGCGGCTTGCCCCTTGGCGCAGGGACGCGGCCGCTCGGGCGCGACTGGCTGCCGAGGATCAGAAGCTGCTCGAGCCGGCATTCCTCTATGCGTCGTTCCACTACGCGCGCGCGCCGCTCGACGCGCACATCGAGCGCCAGGCGCGTCAGAGCGGCACACCGCTGACCTTGCCGGTCGCTGACGACGTTATCGGCCAGCTGCTGCTCAACGGCTTCGCGGAGGAAGCAGCGCCGCGCTACCTCGCGTTGCTCTATCAGCTGCGCCGCGCGTTCTACTTCATTTACCGCGCGCTACCCGGGGCCTCCGAGTCAATGCGCCGGCTGCGCGAAGCGCTGTGGAACAACATCTTCACGCACGACATGCGAGGCTTCGACGCGGCGCTGTGGAATCGCATGGAGGACTTCTCGACGCTTTTGCTCGGCGAGACCGGCACCGGCAAGGGACAGGCCGCCGCCGCCATCGGCCGCTCGGGCTTTATTCCCTACCTGCCCGAGAGCCGTCGCTTCGCGGCCAATTTCACCGAAACGTTCATCGCCATCAACCTGTCGCAATTCCCGGAAACGCTCATCGAGTCGGAGCTCTTCGGCCACCGCAAGGGCGCCTTCACCGGCGCCATCGATCACCATCAGGGGGTGTTCGAGCGCTGCAGCGCGCACGGCGCGCTGTTCCTGGACGAGATCGGCGAGGTCTCAATCCCGGTGCAGATCAAGCTGCTGCAGGTCCTCCAGGACCGCACGTTCACCCCGATTGGCGATCGGGAGAAACGGCGCTTCTCCGGGCGGGTGATTGCCGCGACCAATCGGCCGTTGACGGACCTGCGCAGGCAGGGTCGCTTCCGCGACGATTTCTACTACCGCCTCTGCTCGGACGTAATCGAGGTGCCCACGCTGCGCCAGCGCCTTGCCGAGTCAGCCGGCGAGCTCGAGCTGCTGACCCGCGTGCTTCTCGAGCGCATTGCGGGGGAACATGCCGCGGCGCTGCTCGAGCAGGTGCTCGATGCCCTCAAGCGCGACCTGCCGCGCGAGTACGCCTGGCCGGGGAACGTGCGCGAGCTGGAGCAGGCGGTGCGCCGCGTGCTGCTCACCGGGCACTACGCGCCGGAAGCCGCGCCGGCCGCGATGGACGCGGACGGGGCGCTCATGCAGAAGCTGGCCGCGGGCGAGCTCACGGCCGCGGAGCTGCTCGCGCGCTACAGCGCGATGCTGCACCGCCGCCTCGGCAGCTATGCGGAAGTCGCGCGGCGCACAGGGCTCGATCCACGCACTTCGCGCAAGTACGTGGAGAGCGCAAGAAGCGGATAGAACGCGCCGCGGTTTGGCTTCAAAATGGCGGTCATGGAAACAACGCTGCAGAAAGCCCGCGAATACCTCGACGCCCGCCGCGGCGAGCGCGTGACGCTCGACGAGCTGGCGGGCGCGGTCGGCGCGAGCCCGTTTCACCTCCAGCGGCGCTTCAAGCGCGCGTTCGGCGTCTCGCCGCGCGACTACCAGGAGGCGCGGCGCCTCGAGTCGGTCAAGTCGGCGCTGAAGAACGGCCGCCGCGTCGCCGACGCGGTCTACGACGCGGGCTACGGCTCCGCGTCGCGCTTCTACGAGCAGCCGCAGCTCGGCATGAGCGCACGCGACTACCGCGCGGGCGGCAAAGGCCAGACGATCCGCTACTGCTCGTTCGGCTCTCCCTTGGGGACGATCACCATCGGCGCGACCGCGCGCGGCCTGTGCGCGCTGAAGATCGGCGCGAACGCGCGCACGCTGGAGCGCCTGCTGGCTGACGAATTTGCCTCTGCCGAGCTGGTCGAGTCTCCCTTACCCGACCTGAAGGCGCAGGTGCTGTCGTTCATCGCAGGCGAATCGAGCCTGGCGCGCGTGCCGCTCGACATCCGCGGCACCGTGTTCCAGCGGCGCGTATGGCGCGCGCTGCGCCGCATCCCACGCGGCGAAACGCGCAGCTACCGCCAGATCGCGCGCACCATCGGCGCGCCGCGCGCGGCGCGCGCGGTCGGCAGCGCGTGCGGCGCGAATCCCGTGGCGCTCGCCGTACCTTGCCACCGCGTGGTGCGCACCGACGGCGGCCTGGGCGGCTACGCCTGGGGCCTCTCGGTGAAGAAGCTGCTGCTGGAGGCCGAAAAGCGCGGTAAATGAGGCGCGGCGACGCAGCGCGCCTCGGCGCGCTCGCCGCCATCTGGGGCGCCTCGTTTCTTTTCATGCGCATCGCGGCCCCGGCGCTCGGCCCGGTGCTCACGGCGGAGCTGCGCACCCTGATTGCCGGGGTCGCCCTGGCGGCCTATTTCGCTGCCACCGGCTTCAACCCGCAGTGGCGTCGCTGGAGACGCCACTACGCGATCGTCGGCATCGGCAGCTCGGCAGTCCCGTTCCTGCTCTGGGCTTACGCGGCGCTCAGCCTGGGCGCTGGGCTGCTCTCAGTGCTGAATGCGACCTCGCCGATGTTCGGCGCCCTTTGCTCGGCACTTCTCCTCCGCGAGCGCCTGAGCGGCCAGCGCATCGCCGGGCTTGTCATCGGGGTCGCCGGCGTCGCGATGGTCACGCGGCCCGCGCCCGGCAGCGATCTCGATTACTACGCTTTGGGCGCCGCGCTCTTCGCCGCCTTTTGCTACGGCCTGATCGCGACCTACATCAGGCGCTTTGCGAGCGAAGCGCCTTCGCGCGGCATGGCGGTGGGGTCCCAGCTTGCCGCCGGCATCGTCCTGATTCCCTTCATTCCGCTCTGGCCGCCGGCCGCCGCGCCGGCGCCGCTCGCCGTCGCGAGCATTCTCGCGCTGGGGCTCGTGTGCACGGCGATCGCCTACCTGCTCTACTTCCGCCTCATCGCCGACCTCGGAGCGACCGGCGCGCTCACCGTCACCTACCTGATTCCAGTGTTCGGCGTGCTGTGGGGCGTACTGTTCCTCGGCGAGCGAGCGACGCTGCCGATGCTGGCCGGCGGCGTGCTCATCGTCCTGGGCACGGTTTTCGTTCTGCGAAAATAGCGTGGTGTACCCGCATCTTTTCCGGCCGCTCGAGCTCGGCGGCGGCGTCGTGCTGCCCAACCGCATCGTCATGGGCTCGATGCACACCGGCTTCGAGGCGCGCAATGCGTTCGCCGAGCTCGCGGCGTTCTACGCCGAGCGTGCGCGCGGCGGCGCGGCGCTGATCGTCACCGGCGGCTGGTCGCCCAACGACGCCGGCAACCTTGCCGCGCATCGCGCCCAGTTTTCAACGACCGAGGACTGCCAGAACCATAAGGTCGTGACCGGCGCGGTCCACGCCGCCGGCAGCCGTATCGTGCTGCAGCTCCTGCACTCCGGCCGCTACGGCTTCCACGAGCGCATCGTCGCGCCCTCCGCGCTCAAGTCGCCGATCAACCCGCACACGCCGCGCGAGATGAGCGCCGCCGAGATCGAGCAGACCATCGACGACTTCGCCGCCGCCGCGCGCCTCGCGCGCGAGGCGGGTTACGACGGCGTCGAGATCATGGGCTCCGAGGGCTATCTCGTCACGCAGTTCCTCGCGGCACGCACCAACCAGCGCGGCGACGCCTGGGGCGGGCCGCTCTCGCAGCGGGTGCGCTTCGCCACCGAGATCGTGCGCCGGACGCGCGCTGCGGCGGGGGCGAGCTTCATCATCGTCTACCGCATCTCGGCGCTCGAGCTGGTCGAAGGCGGCCTTTCGGCCGACGAGATTGTCGAGGTCGCGCGCGCGGTCGAGGCGGCCGGCGCCACGCTGGTCAACAGCGGCATCGGCTGGCACGAGGCGCGCATCCCGACCATCGCGCAAGCGGTGCCGCGCGGCGCGTTCGCATGGGCCACGCGCCGCCTCAGGGAAGCGCTGCGCATACCGGTGATCGCGTCCAACCGCATCAACGCACCCGAGACCGCCGAGGCGATCCTCGCGCGCGGCGACGCCGACATGGTGTCGCTCGCGCGCGCGTTCCTCGCCGATGCCGAGTTCGCCAACAAGGCGCGCGCCGGCGACCGCGCCGGCATCAACATCTGCATCGCCTGCAACCAGGCCTGCCTCGACCACTACTTCATCGGCCAGCCGGTGAGCTGCGTGGTCAACCCGCGGGCGGGGCGGGAAACGCGACTGGTTTTTTCCAACCCGGGAAAAAAGAAGAGCATCGCCGTGATCGGCGGCGGCCCGGCCGGTCTCGTTTGCGCAGCGACCGCGGCGGAGCGAGGCCATGCGGTCACTCTCTTCGAGCGCGAAGCGTCGCTCGGCGGCCAGTTCAACCTCGCCAAGGTCGTGCCTGGCAAAGAGGAGTTCGCCGAGTCGGTCGCGTACTACGCCGAGCGCCTGCGCCGCTCCGGCGTGGCGGTGATACTGAGCCACCCCGCCCAGCAGCACGAGCTTGCCGCCTACGACGAAGTCGTCCTCGCCACCGGCATCGATCCGCGCCGCCCGGCGATCGAGGGCATCGCGCATCCCAAGGTGGCGAGCTACGCCGATGTGCTGAGCGGGCGCGTGAAGCCGGGCGCCCGCGTAGCGATCATCGGTATGGGTGGCATCGGCTTCGACGTCGCGCTCTATCTAGCCGGCGCGCGGCAGGCCACGTTCGAGGACCATTGGGGCATCAGCAATGCGCCGCATGTCCCGGGAAGCCTGAAGGCAGCAAAGAGCGACAACGCCGCGCGGCACATCACGATGCTCAAGCGCTCCACCACGCCATTCGGCCATACCCTTGGCCGCACCACTGGCTGGGTGCACCGCGCCGAGCTCGCGCGGCACGGCGTGCGCATGCTGAAAGGCGTCGAGTACCGGCGCATCGATGACGCCGGATTGCACATCGCGCTCGAAGGCACGACCGAAGTCGTGCGCGCCGACACCATCGTTGTCTGTGCCGGTCAGGTTTCGAGAAGGGAACTGACGGGAACCCACGCGATCGGCGGCGCTCGCCAGGCGGGCGAGCTCGACGCCGAGCGCGCGATGCGCGAAGGCGCGGAGCTCGGCGCCAGGCTTTAGAATCGTTGCATGGGCAGCGTGGTCGCACTCGCCGGGCAGGTCGGTGGCGCGAAGCTCGCCGACGGCCTCTATCGGCTGCGCGGCGAGGCGCTCACGCTGGTGGTGAACACCGGCGATGACTTCGAGCACCTCGGCCTCGCCTTCTCGCCCGACATCGACACCATGCTGTACACGCTCGCCGGCATCGCCTCGCCGCAGATGGGCTGGGAGCCCGAGGGCGAGACGCGCGCGCTGCAGCAGATGCTGCGCACGCTCGGCGGGCCCGACCGGCCAATCCTCGGCGACCGCGCGATCGCGGCGCCACTGTTGCGCGCCGAAGGCCTCGCCGGCGAGCGGCGCCTCACGGCCATCACGCTCGACTTCTGCCGCCACCTCGGCATCCGCGCACGCGTGCTGCCGATGAGCGACGAGCGCGTGCGCACCCACGTCCTCACCGAGGAAGGCGCGGTGACGTTCAACGAGTACTTCCACGAGCTCGGCTGCGACCCGCGCGTCACCGGCTTCCAGTACGCCGGCGCCGACGCGGCGCGCCTGCCCGACGAAGTGCTCGACGCACTGCACGCCGCCGACCTTGAAGCGGTCGTCATCTGCCCGGCGAACCCCTACCACGCGATCCGGCCGATGCTCGAGATCGACGGGATGAAGGAGCTCCTGCGCCGCGGGCGCGCGCCCGTGATCGCGGTCTCGCCGATCGTCGGCGGCAAGGCGCTGCAGGGCTCGGCGGGCAAGATGATGCGCGAGCTGGGCCGCGAGCCCTCGCCGCGCGGCATCGCCGGCGAGTACCTGCGGCTGATCGACGGCTTCGTCATCGACGGCGAGGACGCGGCGTTCGCCGATGGCGTGCGCTCGCTCGGCATCGAGCCGCTCGTCGCGCCGGCGATCATGCGCTCGGTCGACGATCGGGTCGCGCTCGCGCGCGCGGTGCTCGATTTCGCCGCCGTGCTGCGCGAGAAGCGCGCCGCGGAAGTCGAATGAAAGTCGAATGAAGCTCGGGTTCCTGCTCCTGGTCCCGGTATTGGCGATTGGCCAGGAGCGCGAGCTGACGCTCGCCCCGATCCAGCGCGACCAGCAGGGGGCCGAGTTCGCGAACCCGGCGTTGCGCGACGCGGCCAGGCTGCCCGACTACGGGCCGCTGCGGCCCGACGAGCGCGCCTTCAGGACGCGCGAGCGCGACGCGCAGCAGTTCGCGACGCCGTCACCGCTCCCAGGGCGGCCCGCTGCGCCCATCGAGCCCGTACCGCTGCCGAGCATCGGCCGCTAGGCGCGCATCGAGCGCGGCGAGCGCCGCCAGGGCAATGTGGTGCGCGTCGACCTCGAAGAACGCGCGCAGCGCAGCCCGGGTGTCGCTGCGCCCGAAGCCGTCGGTACCGAGCGCGACGTATTTTCCCGGCACGTAGGCGCGGATCAGGTCGGCGACCGCGCTCACATAGTCGCTCGCGGCGATGACCGGGCCGGCGGTCTTCGCCAGGCACTGCTCGACCCAGCTGATGTCCTTGCCGCCGAAGCGGCGCGCGCGCTCGGCGCGCATGCCGTCGCGGCGCAGCTCGGTGAACGAGGTCACGCTCCAGACGCCGGCCGAGATCTTCCAGTCCTTCTCCAGCAGCTCGGCGGCGGCGAGCGCCTCGCGCAAAATCGGGCCTGAGCCGAGAAGCTGCACATCCTTGCCGGCACGCACCGGGTACATGCCGCGCAGGCAGCCTTCGCGGGCGCCTTGCGGCATCGCCGGGTGCGGGTAATTCTCGTTCGCCACCGTCAGGTAGTAGAAGACGTCTTCCTGCGCCTCGAGCAGCCTGCGCGCCCCGTCTTCGACGATCGCGGCGAGCTCCCACGCGAAGCAAGGATCGTAGGCGCGGCAGTTGGGGATCGTCGCCGCGGCGAGGTGGGAGCTGCCATCCTGGTGCTGCAGCCCCTCGCCCGCCAGCGTGGTGCGTCCCGCCGTGCCGCCGACGAGGAAGCCCCGCGCGCGCGAATCGGCCGCGGCCCAGATCAGGTCGCCGACGCGCTGGAAGCCGAACATCGAGTAGTAGATGTAGAAGGGCAGCATCGGCGTGGCGTGCGCCGAGTACGACGTGGCGGCGGCGAGCCACGAAGAGAGCGCACCCGCCTCGGTGATGCCCTCCTCCAGGATCTGTCCGTCCTTCGCCTCGCGGTAGAAGAGCAGCTCCTCGTGGTCCTCGGGCTCGTAGAGCTGGCCGAGCGAGGAGTAGATGCCGAACTGCCGGAACAGCGTCTGCATGCCGAAGGTGCGCGCCTCGTCGGCGACGATCGGCACCACGCGCGCGCCGAGCTTTGCGTCCTTCATCAGCTGCGCGAGCAGCTGCACGAACGCCATGGTGGTCGACTGGCTGCGTTCGGCGGCGCTCAGCGCCGGCACCGGCAGCTTTTCCGCCCTGGTTTTTCTTGCAGGGACAAACCCGTCCAGGGCCTTGCGGCGCGCCTCGAGGTACTTCATCTCGGCGCTGTCGGCGGCCGGGCGCAGGAAGCGCAGCTGCGCCACGCCCTCGTCTGAGAGCGGCACGGCAAAGCGGTCGCGGAACTCGCGCAGCGCGTCGTCGTCGAGCTTTTTCTGCTGGTGCGTGCCCATCTTGCCCTGGCCCCAGAGGCCCATGCCATAGCCCTTCTTGGTCTGGGCGAGGATCACCGTGGGCTGGCCCTTGTGCTGGAGCGCAGCGCGGTAGGCGGCGAAGATCTTCACCGGGTCGTGGCCGCCGCGGCGCAGCCGGTCGATGTCGTCGTCGCTCATGCCGGAGATGATCTCGCGCACCTCCGGGTACTTGTTGAAGAAGTGCTCCCGGTTGAAGCGCCCGTCGGTGGCGGCGTAGAGCTGGAACTCGCCGTCGACCGTCTCGTGCAGGCGCTTCAGCAGCACGCCGTCGGTATCCCGCGCGAACAGCGCGTCCCAGTCCGAGCCCCACAGCAGCTTGAGCACGTTCCAGCCCGCGCCGGCGAACAGCCCCTCGAGCTCCTGCACGATCGAGCCGTTGCCTCGCACCGGGCCGTCCAGGCGCTGCAGGTTGCAGTTGACGACGAAGATCAGGTTGTCGAGGCCTTCCCGCGCAGCGAGCGAGAGGCCGGCGAGCGACTCGGGCTCGTCCATCTCGCCGTCGCCGACGAAGCTCCAGACTTTTCTTTTCTGCGTCTCGAGAATTCCGCGGTTTTCCAGATAGCGCATGAAGCGCGCCTGGTAGATCGCGTTGATCGGCCCGATCCCCATCGAGCCGGTCGGGAACTGCCAAAATTCGGGCATCAGGTACGGGTGGCAGTACGAGCACAGGCCCTTGCCGCCGGTTTCGCGGCGGTAATGGTCGAGCTGCTCCTCGGTCAGCCGGCCCTCGAGGAACGCCCTGGCATAGACGCCCGGCGCGGAGTGCGGCTGGAAATACACCAGGTCGTCGGCGCGGAAGAAGTGGTTGAAGCCGACCTCGAAGAGGTCGGCCGCCGAGGCGTAGCTCGCGATGTGGCCGCCGAGCTCGGGGTGGGCGCGGTTCGCGCGCACCACCATGGCGAGCGCGTTCCAGCGCACCAGCGCCGAGATGCGGCTCTCGAGCTCGAGATTGCCCGGGAACTGCGGCTGCTCGGCGAGCGCGACCGAGTTCTTGTAGGGAGTATTCAGGACGGGCGGCAGCGGCACGCGCCGCGCGCGCGCGTGGTCCAGGAGCTTGCGCAGCAGGAACGTGGCGCGCTCGCGCCCCTCGGATTCGACCAGCGCGTCGAAGGCGTCGAGCCATTCGCGCGTCTCGACCGGGTCGGAATCGGGCGGATTTACCCGCCAGAAGGCGGAGGTGACGATGTCGGAAAGGTCGGTCATGGGCTGTCCGGAGCGGCGACGGGGGCGCAAAGAATGGTATGATGCGCCCGCAGTGATTCAAAGGCAGCGAATTTGCACCCTCACCGCACTCAGCGTCATCCGCTTAGTCGTCCGTAGTGGCAGCCAAATCACTTCCTTGATCGTCTTGCCCGGCTTCGTCGCGCCCGGATTCGTCGCGGCATTTCGTACAGGAATGAGCAATGGCAACCGGTACCGTTAAGTGGTTCAACGACTCGAAGGGCTTTGGCTTCATCACCCCGACTGAGGGCGGCGAAGATCTGTTCGCGCATCACACCGCGATCCAGATGAGCGGCTTCAAGACCCTGAAAGAGGGCCAGAAGGTCGAGTTCGAAGTGAAGCGCGGCCCCAAGGGCCTGCAGGCGGCGAACATCAAGCCGCTGTAAGCAGCGTTTCTCGTTGAACCAAAAAAGCCCGCTTCGGCGGGCTTCTTATTTCTGCTTGAGGATGGCGCCGATGGTGTCGGCGAGGATCTGCTTCGTGTAGGGCTTGATGACGTAGCCGTCGGCGCCGGCGATCAGGCCGCGGCCGATGTCGCCGGGCTCGTTGTGCGCCGTGAGCAGGATCACCGGCAGTTCGCGCAACGTGGCGTGGCGCCGCAAACGCTCGAGCACCTCGAAGCCATCGCCGTCGGGCAGCGCGACGTCCAGCAGCAGCAGGTCCGGCGCGCCGTCGTCGAGCATGGTCTGCAGGAAGGCCTGCACCGAGCCGGCGACGCGCACCTTGTAGCCGGCCATGGTGACGCGCAGGTCGGCGAGCGCCTGCTGGTCGGGATCGTCCTCGACCACGAGGACGACCGTCTCGGCGCGAGGCTTTGCGAGCGGGTGCCGGGCGGCGAGGCGATCGGCCGCGAGGTAGGCGCCGGTGCGGGCGAGCGCCTCGCCGGCGGACTGCGCGTGCCGCCGGAAGTGCGCCTGGTTGACGACCAGGGTCTTGTCGGCGGTGCGCGCGGCGGCGCGCGCTTCCTCCTCCGCGACGGTCTCGATCAGGCCCAGCTCCTCGATCTCGGCGAGCCATTGCTGCAGCATCTCCAGCGGGTAGTGGCGCAGCAGGTCGCGCGTCACGCCGGCATGGCCGTGGAAGTCCATCAGCCACAGGATGCGGCGATAGTCGGCCGGCACCGCCGCGTCCTGCGATTCCCAGGCTTCGCGGCCGGCGGCGGTCAGGCGGTAGTAGCGGTTTTCTTGCGCCATACAGTTCTCGTGGTGCCGGCTGACGGATTCGAACCGCCGACCAACGGTTTACAAAACCGCTGCTCTACCCCTGAGCTAAGCCGGCCTTCGAACTAGGGTACTACTTGATGCGGCGGAGGGTGGGCTTGCCGCCGCCTGAAGGCTTCTTGGGCGGCTCGGGTGTTGTCGGCGCCGGCAGCGCGGCCGCCGGCGGCTTGGTGTTGGCCGAAACCGACTCGGTCTCGCCCTTGGTCGCGGTCTTCGCGCCCTCGACATCGAAGGTCATGCCGTGCCCGGTCTCGCGCGCATAGAGCGCGTAGACGTTGAGCACCGGCACCGAGATCTGGCGCGCGACGCCGCCGAAGCGCGCCGAGAACTCGATCAGCTCGTTGCCCATCTGCAGCTTGTGCACGGCGTTGGGGCTGATGTTGAGCGTGATCTCGCCACCCTTCACGTACTCGGGCGGCACCTGGGTGCGCGAGTCGACCTTCACCGCGAGGTGCGGGGTGTAGCCGTTGTCCACGCACCACTCGAAGAGCGCGCGCAGTACGTACGGCTTGGTCGGAATCTCCTTCATCACCCTACTTGCGCATTACCTTCTCGGAGGGCGTGAGCGCCTCGATGAACGCCGGGCGCGAGAAGATGCGCTCCGCATACTTCATCAGCGGCGCCGCGGTCTTGCCGAGCTTGATGCCGTAGCGGTCGAGGCGCCAGAGCAGCGGAGCGATCGCCACGTCGAGCATGGTGAAATCGTCGCCCAGCATGTGCTTGGTCTTGGTAAACACCGGCGCGAGCTCGATCAGGCGGTCGGTAACGTGCTGGCGCGAGCGCTCGACCTGCTTCTCCTTGCCCGACTCGAGCGCCTCGATCTGGGAAAAGAGCTCCACCTCCATGTTGAACAGCATCAGCCGCGCCCGGGCGCGCATTACCGGGTCGGCGGGCATCAGCTGCGGGTGCGGAAAACGCTCGTCGATGTACTCGTTGATGATGTTCGACTCGTACAGGATCAGGTCGCGCTCGACCAGCACCGGCAGGCGGTTGTAGGGGTTCATCACCGCAATGTCCTCGGGCTTGTTGTACAGGTCGACGTCGATGACCTGGAAGTCCATGCCCTTCTCGTAGAGCACGAAGCGGCAACGATGGCTGAAAGGGCACGTGGTGCCCGAATAGAGTTGCATCATGGCTTGGGGTCCGACTCCTGAGCGCGCCGCGCCCGAGCTACTTGACGTCTTTCCAGTATTCCTTCTTCAGCAGGTAGGTCAGCACGAACAGCACGCCGAGCAAGAACAGCACCACGATGCCGATCGGGCGCCGGTACACGGCGGCGGGCTCGCCGACGTAGACCAGGAAGTTCACCAGGTCGCGCACCGTGGCGTCGTACTCAGCCGCGGTCTGCGTTCCCTTGGAGATCTCGGACCACTTGTAGCGCACGTGGCCGTGGCCTTCCTTTTCCGCGACCACCTCGAGGCCGAGCTGCCCCTGCAGCGTCCAGAGCGCGTGCGGCATGGCGACGTTGGGGAACACGGCGTTGTTCCAGCCGCTGACGGTCTTCGGATCGCGGTAGAACGTGCGCAGATACGTATAGAGCCAGTCGGCGCCGCGCGAGCGCGCCACCACCGACAAGTCGGGCGGCGCCACCCCGAACCAGGCCTTGGCGTCCTTCGGATTGAAGGCGATCTTGATCGGCTCGCCCACCTTCTCGGCGGTGAACATCAGGTTGTCGCGGATCTGCGCCTCGTTCAGGCCGAGGTCCTTCAGGCCACCGTAGCGCACGTACTGCAGGCCATGGCAGCCAAGGCAGTAGTTGACATAGGTGCGCGCGCCCGCCTGCAGGCTGACGAGGTCGCGCGGATCGTGCGGCGAGCGGTCGAGGCGATAGCCCTCCGAAGCGAAGACCACCAAGGGTGCGGCAAGGATCAGAGCAAGAAATTTCTTCATAGGCTCAGTGCCACACCACCCGCTCCGGAACCGGCTTAACCTTGTCGCGCGCCGTGTACCAGGGCATGAGGAAGAAGAAGAGGAAGTAGACCACCGAGCACAGGCGCGCCACCCAGGTGGCCACGTCCCTCGTGTCGAGGAAGAAAGCATCGAAGCCGAACTGGCCCCACACCGTGGTCGGCTCGGTGCCGAGGTAGCCGAGGATCAGAAACACGACGACGAAGGCAGCCAGCCACGATTTGAACAACGTGCCGCGGTAGCGGATCGACTTCACCGGCGAGCGGTCGAGCCACGGCAGGAAAAACAGGATCAGCGTGGCGATGCCCATCGCCAGCACGCCAGGGAACTGCGAGTGGAACAGCGGCGGCACCGCGCGCAGGATCGAGTAGAACGGCGTGAAATACCACACCGGCGCGATGTGCTCGGGCGTCTTCAGCGGATCGGCCGGTATGAAGTTGTTGGCCTCGAGGAAGTAGCCGCCGACCTCGGGCACGAAGAACAGCACCGCGCAGAAGATGGCGAGGAACACCACCGCGCCGACCAGGTCCTTCACCGTGTAGTAGGGGTGGAAGGGGATCGCGTCCAGGTAGTGGCCGTCGGGGCCTTTCAGCTTCTTCGCATCGACGCCGTCAGGGTTGTTCGAGCCGACGTCGTGCAGCGCGAGCAGGTGCGCCACCACCAGGCCGAGGAGCACCAGCGGCAGCGCGATCACGTGCAGGGCGAAAAAGCGGTTCAGGGTCGCGTCGGACACGACGTAGTCGCCGCGGATCCAGAGCGCGAGGTCGGGTCCGATGAACGGCACGGTGCCGAACAGGTTGACGATCACCTGCGCGCCCCAGTACGACATCTGGCCCCAGGGCAGCAGGTAGCCGAAGAACGCCTCGCCCATCAGCGTGAGGTAGATCAGCACGCCGAAGATCCACACCAGCTCGCGCGGCTCCTTGTGCGAGCCGTAGAGCAGCGCGCGGAACATGTGCAGGTAGACGACGATGAAGAACGCCGAGGCACCGGTCGAATGGATGTAGCGGATCAGCCAGCCGCCGGGCACGTCGCGCATGATGTACTCGACCGAGCCGAAGGCGAGGGTCGCATCGGGCTTGTAGTTCATCGTCAGGAAGATGCCCGAGACGATCTGGATCACGAGCACCAGCAGCGCAAGCGAGCCGAAGAAGTACCAGAAGTTGAAGTTCTTGGGCGCGTAGTACTCCGCTGCGTGCTTGCGCCACTCCGCGCCGAGCGTCGGCATGCGCGAGTCGAACCACTGCCACAGGTTTCCGAGGGCGCGGCTGACCATCTACGCCCCCTTGGTCTTTTCGTCTTCGCCGATCACGAGCTTGCCGTCCGCCATCGTGTACGGCGGGACGACGAGATTGAGCGGCGCGGGCGAGCCCTTGAAGACACGCCCGGCGAGATCGAACTTGGAGCCGTGGCAGGGGCAGTAGAAGCCGCCCGGCCAATCGCTGCCCATCTCGGCCTTGGCTTCGGCGGGCTTTTCCTGGGGCGAACAGCCGAGATGCGTGCACACGCCGACCAGCACCAGGAACTCCGGATTGGCCGAGCGGTACTCGTTCTCGGCGTACTTGGGTTGCTCGGAGGCCTTCGATTGCGGATCCGAGAGGCGCGGCTCCACGGCCTTCAGGGACTCGATCATCTCTTTCGTGCGCCGCAGGACCCACACGGGCTTGCCGCGCCATTCGATGACGCCGAGCTGACCGGGCGCGATGCGCGCGAGGTCGATCTCGACGGGTGCGCCCGCGGCGCGCGCACGCTCGGAAGGCCACATGCTCGCGACGAAAGGCACTGCGACGCCCACGCCCGCCGCAGCGCCCACGGCGGAAGTGGCGATCACGAGGTTGCGCCGCGTCTTATCGGGTTTTTCTTGCTCGTTCATGAGGATGGCGTTCTTATAGTGGGGCGCAAAAGCCGGCGATTTTACCGGCGGGCTTTTGCCTTGTCCACGATTTGCTCTGTAAGCGCTTAGATTTCAAAGAGTTTTTGTATACTTAGCGCTCCCTCCCCGATGCTGCGTTTCTGGCTCATCTTCTCGCAGGCGGCGACGATCGCGGTCGCGGTCCTGTTCGTCGTCTCGACGTTCCGCCCGGAATGGCTGCCGGCGCGCGGCCACCCTGCGGCGCTGCTGCCGCCGCCCGCGCCGTCGACGCCGGGTGCTGGCTCAAGCCAGCCGAACTCTTATTACGAAGCGGTGCGGCACGCCGCGCCGTCGGTGGTGAACATCTTCAGCTCCAAGGAAATCCACTCGCCGCGCCACCCGCTGCTCAACGATCCGCTGTTCCGGCGCTTCTTCGGCGACCAGCTGCCCGACGAGGCGAGCCGCGCCTCGAGCCTCGGCTCGGGCGTGATCGTGAGCGCGAACGGCTACGTGCTCACCAACCACCACGTGGTCGAGGCCGCCGACGAGATCGAGGTGGCGCTCCCCGACGGCAAGAAGCTGCTTGCCAAGGTGGTGGGCATTGATCCCGAGACCGACCTCGCGGTGCTGCGCGTGAGCTCGGAGAACCTGCCCGCGATCAGCTTCGGTTCCTCCGAGGCGCTGCGGGTCGGCGACATCGTGCTCGCGATCGGCAACCCGTTCGGCGTCGGCCAGACGGTCACCAGCGGCATCGTCTCGGCGCTCGGCCGCACCGGCCTGGGCATCAACACCTTCGAGAACTTCATCCAGACCGATGCCGCGATCAACCCTGGCAACAGCGGCGGGGCGCTGATCGACGCGCAGGGCAACCTGATCGGCATCAATACGGCGATCTTCTCGCGCGGCGTGGGCGGCGGGGCGACCGGCATCGGCTTCGCCATCCCGGTGTCAACCGCGAAGATGGTGCTCGAGCAGATCGTCAAGAACGGCAGCGTGACCCGCGGCTGGATCGGCGTCGAGGTGCAGGAGATCACGCCGCCGATCGCCGAGTCGTTCAAGCTCGGCGGCACCCGCGGCGCGCTCATCGCCTACGTGCTGCCCGGCTCGCCCGCGGCGCGCGCCGGCCTGAAGCAGGGCGACGTGCTGATCGAGGTGCAGGGTAAGCCCGTCGCCGACCCGGCCGGAATGCTCAACCTGGTCGCCGCGCTCGCTCCCGGCCAGAGCGCGAAGCTCAAGCTCAGGCGCCAGGGCCAGGACGTCGACGCGAGCATCACGGTCGGGCGCAGGCCCAAGCCGCAGGCGCGCGTCGAATAGAATCCAGAAAACCATCCCAGGGAGGGAAAGCATGACCCGGCTTCGCATTTGTCTGTCAATCGCGCTGGCCACGAGCGGCTCGGCATTCGCGCAGGCGAAGGAACTGCGCATCGCGCACATCTATGGCAAGACCGGCGCGCTCGAGGCCTACGCCAAGCAGACGCAGGCCGGGCTGCAGCTCGGCCTGGAGTACGCCACGGGCGGCAAGATGGAGGTCCTCGGCCGCAAGATCGTCATCATCGAAAAGGATGACCAGATCAAGCCCGACATCGCCAAGTCGGCGCTTGCCACGGCTTACGGCGACGACAAGGCGGACCTCGCCGTCGGGCCCACCTCTTCGGCCTCCGCGCTGGCGATGCTGCCAGTTGCGGAGGAGTACAAGAAGATCCTGCTCGTCGAGCCCGCGGTGGCCGACTCGATCACCGGCGAAAAGTGGAACCGGTACATCTTCCGCACCGGTCGCTCCTCCTCGCAGGACGCGATCGCCGCCGCGGTGGCGACGCCGCCGAACGCGCAGATCGCGATGCTCGCCCAGGACTACGCCTTCGGGCGCGACGGCGTGAAGGCGGTCAGGGAAGCGCTCGCCGCCGTCGGCAGCAGGGCGCAGATCGTGCACGAGGAATACGTCCCGCAGGCGACCACCGACTTCACCGCTGCCGCGCAGCGCATGTTCGACGCGCTCAAGGGAAAGACCGGCCGCAAGATGATCGGCATCATCTGGGCCGGGCCGAACCCGGTGACCAAGATCGCCGACCTGAAGCCCGAGCGCTTCGGCATCGAGCTCGCCCCCGGCGGCAACATCCTGCCGGTGATGAAGACCTGGAAGGACCTCGCCGGCGTCGAAGGCGCGATCTACTACTACTACGGCTTCCCGAAGAACAAGACCAACGACTGGCTGGTCGCCGAGTACAAGAAGCGCTACGGCGGCACGCCTCCCGACTTCTTCGTCGCCGGCGGCATGGCCGCCGGCATCGCGGTGGTCGAGGCGGTGAAGAAGGCCGGCGGCACCGACACCGAGAAGCTGATCGCGGCGATGGAAGGCCTCACCTTCGACTCGCCCAAGGGCCCGATGACCTTCCGCAAGGAGGATCACCAGGCGCTGCAGGCGATGTACCACTTCCGCATCAAGAAGAGCCAGAAGGACGAGTGGGACCTGCTCGAGCTGGTGCGCGAGATCCCCGCCAAGGACGTTCCGCTGCCGATCCGCAACAAGAAGTAGCAGAGCTTTTATGGGTCCCGTCCTCGAGACGCGCGACCTGACGATCCGCTTCGGCGGCCACGTCGCCGTCAACGCCGTGAGCTGCGCCTTCCAGCCCGGCACGCTCACGGCGATCGTCGGCCCGAACGGTGCCGGCAAGACCACCTACTTCAACCTCGTGTCGGGGCAGCTGCCGGCGAGCGCCGGCGAGGTGCTGCTCTTTGGCGAGGACGTGACAAAGGCGAGCGCACCGGTGCGCACCCGCAAGGGCATGGGCCGCGCCTTCCAGCTCACCAACCTCTTCCCCAACCTGACGGTGCTCGAAAACGTGCGCCTCGCCGTGCAAGCGCGCGCGGGCATGGGCCTGAACCTCGTCGCGATCTGGACGCGGCACCGCGAGCTGATCGAGAAAGCCGAGAAGTTCCTGTCGCGCGTCGCGCTGCTCGAGCGGCGCCATACCCTCGCCGCCGAGCTCTCGCACGGCGACCAGCGCAAGCTCGAGGTCGCCATCCTGCTCGCGCTCGAGCCCGAGGTATTCATGTTCGACGAGCCGACCGCGGGCATGAGCGTGGACGAGGTGCCGGTGATCCTCGAGCTGATCCACGAGATCAAGGCGCAGAAGAACAAGACCATCCTGCTGGTCGAGCACAAGATGGACGTGGTTCGTTCGCTCGCCGACCGCATCATCGTGCTTCACCAGGGCACGCTCGTGGCCGATGGCGCGCCCGCGGAGGTGATCGCCTCGCCGGTGGTACAGGAGGCCTACCTCGGAGTGGCGCGTGCCTGAAGCGCTCCTTACCTTGCAGGGCGTGCACACGCATATCGGCCACTATCACATTCTTCAGGGCGTCGACTTTGCGGTCCCGCGCGGCGAGCTCACCATGCTTCTCGGGCGCAATGGCGCGGGCAAGACGACGTGCCTGCGCACGATCATGGGCCTGTGGCGCGCCTCTGCCGGATCGATCCAGTTCGGCGGCCGCGACGTCACAGGGCTCGCCACGCCCGCGATCGCCAACCTCGGCCTCGGCTACGTGCCCGAGTCGATGGGGATCTTCGCCGGCCTCACGGTGCGCGAGAACCTGCTGCTCGCGGCGCGCAGCGGCCCGCTCGACGAAGCGCGCCTGGAGTGGATCTTCCGCTTCTTCGAGGCGCTGAAGAAGTTCTGGCACCTGCCCGCCGGGAATCTCTCCGGCGGGCAGAAGCAGATGCTCGCGATCGCGCGCGCGATCGTCGAGCCGCGCAAGCTGGTGCTGGTGGACGAGCCGACGAAAGGGCTCGCCCCGTCGATCATCAACAACCTCATCGCCGCGTTCGCCGATCTGAAGAAAACCGACACCACCATCCTCATGGTGGAGCAGAACTTCCACGCCGCGCGCTCGCTCGGCGATTCGGTCGCAGTGATGGACTCCGGGCGCATCGTCCACGCCGGTCGCATGGCCGGGCTCGCCGCGGACGAGGCGCTGCAGAACCGGCTGCTCGGCCTGTCTCTCGAGGCGCATCAATGAGGGTCGGGAGGTTCGACCTAATCCCGATCGTGGTGCTCGCGGCAGTGGCGCTCGGCGCGCTGCCGCTCGTCGGCTCGCCTTCGACCTGGGTCACGCTGACCGTGGCGGGCCTCGCGATGGGCCTGCTGGTCTTCATCATGGCCTCGGGCCTGACGCTCGTCTTCGGCCTGATGGACGTCATGAACTTCGCGCACGGCGTGTTCATCGCGGTCGGCGCGTACGTTGCGGTGTCGGCGATGAAGCTCTTCGGCGGCACGCTGAGCGCGCTCCTGCCGGCGATGCTCGCGGCGATGCTGGTCGCCGGGCTGCTGGGCGCGTTTTTCGAGCGCGTGATCATCAAGCCGGTCTACGGCCAGCACCTGAAGCAGATCCTCATCACCACCGGCGGCATGATCGTGGCGGAGCAGCTGATCCACGTCATCTGGGGCCCGGAGCTGCTGCCGCTCCAGCGTCCCGACGAGCTGCGCGGGGCGCTGCTCTGGGGCGACGTCGCGATCGAGCGCTACCGGCTCGCCGCGGTCGCCGTGGGGGTGCTCGTCTTCGCCGCCATGGCGCTGACGCTGAATCGCACCAAGCTCGGGCTCCTCATCCGCGCCGGCGTGGAGAACGCCGAGATGGTGGAGGCGATGGGCTACCGCATCCGGCGCCTGTTCATCGGGGTCTTCGTCGCCGGCTCGGCCCTCGCCGGGCTCGGCGGGGCGCTGTGGGGCATGTACCAGGAGGCGGTCACGGTGGCGATCGGTGCGCAGATGATGGTGCTCATCTTCATCGTCATCATCATCGGCGGCCTGGGCTCGGTCACCGGCTGCTTCGTCGGCGCGCTGCTCGTCGGACTGGTGGCGAACTACGTCGGCTACCTGTCGCCCAAGGTCGCGCTCGGCTCGAACATCCTGCTGATGGTGCTGATCCTGCTGTGGCGCCCGCAGGGCCTCTACCCGATGGGTAAGTCATGATCCGCACGCTTCTCTCCGGCGATCTGCCGCGCAGCCGGCTGCTGAGCGCTGTCCTGGTCGCGATCTTCGTCGCCCTGGCCGCGGCGCCGTTCCTCTTTCCCGGCACGCGCTCGCTCGACGTGGCGGCGCGGGTCTGCGTCTTCATCCTGCTCGCGGCGAGCTACGACCTGCTGCTCGGCTACACCGGCATCGTCTCCTTCGCGCACACCATGTTCTTCGGCATCGGCGGCTACGGCATCGGCATCGCGGTGGCCCGCATGGAGCCGAGCTGGACCGCGCTCGCCGTCGGCACCGCCGCGGCGCTGCTGGTGTCGCTGGTCCTGTCGTTCCTCATCGGCTTGTTCTCGCTGCGGGTGAAGGCGATCTTCTTCGCCATGATCACGCTTGCCGTGGCGTCGTTCTTCGCCATCCTCGCCTCGCAGCTCTCCGGCGTCACCGGCGGCGAGGACGGCATCACCTTCCGCGTGCCGGAAGCGCTGCGCATGCGCGTCACGGCGTACTACGTCGTCTTCGCCGGCTGCGCGCTCCTTTTCCTCGGCCTGCTGCGCGTGGTGAACTCGCCGTTCGGCCGCGTGCTGCTCGCCATCCGCGAGAACGAGTTCCGCGCCGAGGCGCTCGGCTACCGCACCGTGATCTACCGCACCGTCGCGAACTGCCTCGGCGCGATGGCGGCGGCGCTGGCCGGCGTCCTCTACGCCCTGTGGCTGCGCTATACCGGACCGAACACCACGCTCGACTTCTCGATCATGATCGACATCCTGCTGATGGTGGTGATCGGCGGCATGGGCACGATGTACGGCGCCGCGATCGGCGCGACGCTCTTCGTCGTGGCGCAGAACTACCTGCAGGACCTGATGCAGCTCGCCTCGGGCGCGCTGAAGGGCGTGCCCTCATTTCTCCAATTTGTGCCCGAGCTGCTGCACCCCGACCGCTGGCTGCTCTGGCTGGGCGCGCTGTTCGTGGTGTGCGTGTACTACTTCCCGGCCGGCATCGTCGGCCGGCTGCGCCGCTAGGGCTGGCGCGCGGCGTCGGTCGGGTCTTCGCGGACCGCGGGCGAGTGCGGCGTCAGGCGCGCGAACAGTATTCCCGCCTCGTAGAGCAGGCACATCGGCACGGCGAGCATGAACTGCGACAGCACGTCGGGCGGCGTCACCACCGCGGCGATGACGAACGCGCCGACGATCACGTAGGGGCGCGCGTCCTTGAGCTTGTCGATCGTCACCAGGCCGACGCGCACCAGCATGATCACCACGATCGGTATCTCGAAGGTCACGCCGAAGGCGAGGAACATGGTGATCACGAAGCTGAAGTAGGCCTCGATGTCGGGCGCCGGCGTGATCGACTTCGGCGCGAAGCTGTGGATGAAGGCGAACACCTTCTGGAACACGAAGAAGTAGCAGAACGCGACGCCGGCGAGGAACAGCACCGTGCTCGCCACCACCAGGGGGACGGCGAGCCGCTTCTCGTGCTCGTACAACCCCGGCGCGACGAACGCCCACGCCTGGTAGAGCACATAAGGCAGCGCGACCAGGAACGCGGCCAGCGCCGTCACTTTCACCGGCACCATGAACGGCGTGATCACGCCGGTGGCGATCATGCGCGAGCCCTCGGGCAGCGCGCTCATCAGCGGCGCGGCGAGCAGGTCGTAGATGTAGCCCGAGCCAGGCCACAGGAAAAGTGCCACGAAGAGGATCAGCACCGCGCTCACCGCGCGCACCAGGCGGCTGCGCAGCTCGACCAGGTGCGAGATGAAGCTTTCCTGGTCGCTCATGCGACGGGTTTCTGCTCTTCGGGCTTTTTACCGTCGACGGCCTCGTTCAGCTCGTCGGCCGTCTTGTTCAGCTCGTTGTCCACCGTCGACTGCATGTCGGTCGCGGCCTTCTCCATCGAGTCGCGCATCTTGCGCAGCTCCTCGATCTCGATCTCGCGGTTGATGTCGGCCTTCACTTCCGAGACGTAGCGCTGCAGCCGGCCGGCGAGGTGTCCGACGGTGCGCGCCACGCGCGGCAGCTTCTCCGGCCCGATGACGATGAGCGCCACCACGCCGATCACGAGCAGCTCTGAGAATCCAATGTCGAACATGGCTAGAGACTAAAAAGGCGCCCGCGGGGGCGCCTTCGGCTCGGCGAGAAAAAGTTCAGGCCTTGTGCTCGGTCTTGCCGCGCACTTCGCCTTCGACCGTCTTGCCCGTGACCTGCGGCGCATTCGAGGAAGACTGCGCGGCCTCGACCGGCTTGTCCGCACCCCCTTCGCGCATCCCGTCCTTGAAGCCGCGCACCGCGCCGCCGAGATCCGCGCCGATGTTGCGCAGCTTCTTCGTGCCGAAGATCAGCATCACGATCACCAGCACGATCAGCCAGTGCCAAATGCTGAGCGAGCCCATATTCCGTCTCCTTGACTCCTATTGTCTCCTCGAGAGCATCGGGCCGAGAGGTTCCGGCCCGCCGAGGACGTGCATGTGAACATGATACACCTCCTGATGACCCACCCGGCCGTTGTTGACGATGGTGCGGAAGCCGTCGGTGGCGCCCGCTTCGCGCGCAAGGCGCCCGGCGAGCACGAGCATCTTGCCGAGCGCCGCCTGGTGGGCGGGGCCGGCATCGTAGAGCGTCGTCACGTGCGCCTTCGGCACGAGCAGGAAGTGCACCGGCGCCTGCGGGCGGATGTCGTGGAAAGCCATCACCTCGTCGTCGTCGTAGATCTTCTTCGCCGGGATCATGCCGCGCGCGATCTTGCAGAAAATGCAGTTCGGGTCGCTGGTCATTTTTTCCTCGCTGCCTTTTCATCCAGGCCGGAGATGCCCTCGCGCCGGTGCATCTCCGCGAGCACGTCGGCCGGCCCCAGGCCGTGGCGCGCGAGCACGATCATCGAGTGGAACCACAGGTCGGCGGTCTCGCGCACCAGCTGCAGCCGGTCGCCGCTCTTCGCCGCGAGCACGGTCTCCGTCGCCTCCTCGCCGATTTTCTTCAGCATCGCGTCGTCGCCCTTGGCGAAAAGCTGCGCGACGTAGGACTTGCGCGGATCGCCGCGCTTGCGCTCGTCGATCGTCTTGGCAATGCGCTCCAGCGTCTCGGCCAGGCCCTTTTTCATCTCTTCTTGTAGATGAGCGATGGATCCTTCAGCACCGGATCGATCGTCACCCACCTCCCATTCTCCAGTTTTCGGAAAAAGCAGCTCTCGCGCCCCGTGTGGCAGGCGATGCCGCCGACCTGCTCGACCTTGAGCAGCACCGCGTCGGCGTCGCAGTCGAGACGCAGCTCGCGCAGCTTCTGCGCGTGGCCCGACTCCTCGCCCTTGCGCCACAGGCGCTTCCTCGAGCGCGACCAGTACACCGCCTCTCCGCTGGCGACCGTCTTCTCCAGCGCGGCGCGGTTCATCCACGCGACCGTGAGCACGCGCCCGCTCGCGGCGTCCTGCGCCACCGCCGCGATCAGGCCGTCCCCGTTCCACGGCACTTCGTCCAGCCAGCTCATTCCCGCACCTCGATGCCCCGGGCTTTCATGTGGTTCTTCACCTGGCGCACGCTCAGCTCGCCGAAGTGGAACACGCTCGCGGCGAGCACCGCGTTCGCGCCTCCCGTGAGTATGCCCTCGGCGAAGTGCTCCGGCGTGCCCGCGCCGCCGGAGGCGATCAGGGGCACGCGCACCGCCTCGCGAACCGCTCGCGTCAGGCCCAGGTCGAAGCCCGCCTTCGTGCCGTCGCGGTCCATGCTGGTGAGCAGGACCTCGCCCGCCCCCGCCTGCGCCATGCGCCTCGCCCATTCGACCGCGTCGAGGCCGGTCGCCTTCCGGCCCCCGTGGGTGAAGACTTCCCATGAAGCACCCTTCTTTTTCGCATCGATCGCCACCACGATCGCCTGGTTGCCGACGATGCCGGCGGCCTCCCGGATCAGCCCGGGATTCAGCACCGCGGACGTATTGATCGACACCTTGTCGGCGCCGGCGTTGAGCAGGCGCCGCACGTCTTCCACCTTGCGCACCCCGCCGCCGACGGTGAGCGGGATGAATACCTTGCTCGCGACCGCCTCGATGACGTGCAGCAGGATGTCGCGCTCGTCCGACGACGCGGTGATGTCGAGGAAGGCGAGCTCATCGGCGCCCTCGGCGTCGTAGCGCGCGGCGATCTCGACCGGGTCGCCGGCGTCGCGCAGCTGCACGAAGTTGACGCCCTTGACCACCCGGCCCGCGGTGACGTCGAGGCACGGGATCACCCGCCTGGCGAGGCCCACGCTCAGGCCTTCTTGGTGGCCTGATCGGCCGCGGCCTGCGCCTTCTTCAGGTCGAGCTTGCCTTCGTACAGGGCGCGCCCGGCGATCGCGCCGATCACGCCTTCGGGCACCAGCTTCGCGCACACCGCCTGCACGTCCTCGACGCTGTTCAGCCCGCCCGAAGCGATGATCGGCGCCTTCGTCGCCTGGGCGAGGCGCAGCGTGGCGTCGATGTTGATGCCGCTCATCATGCCGTCGCGGCCGATGTCGGTGTAGACCAGCGCCTCGATGCCGTAGTCCTCGAACTTCTTGGCGAGATCGACCACGTCGTGGCCGGTCATCTTTGACCAGCCTTCGACCGCGACCTTGCCTTCCTTGGCGTCGAGGCCGGCGATGACGTGCCCGGGGAACGCGTAGCAGGCGTCGGACAGGAAGCCGGGGTTCTTCACCGCCGCGGTGCCGATCACGACGTAGGTAACGCCGGCGTCGAGGTAGCTCTCGATCGCGTCGAGGTCGCGGATGCCGCCGCCGAGCTGGATCGGCACCTGCTCGCCCACCGCTGCGACGATGTCGCGGATCACCTTCTCATTCTTCGGCCGGCCGGCGATCGCGCCGTTCAGGTCGACGACGTGCAGGCGCTTCGCGCCCTGCGCCGCCCAGTGCCTGGCCATCGCCACCGGATCGTCGGAGAACACGGTCGCCGTCTTCATGTCGCCCTGCTTCAGGCGCACACAGCGGCCGTCCTTCAGGTCGATCGCAGGGATGATGAGCACGTCAGTGCTCGAGGAAAAATCAGGGACGCCAGCGCACGAAGTTGGAGAGGAGTTGCAGGCCGGCGGACTGGCTCTTTTCGGGGTGAAACTGTACGGCGAAGATGTTATCCCGGGCTATCGCGCAGGTAAAGGGCGCGCCGTAGACGCAGGTCGCCGCGACCAGCGCCGGGTCCGCGGGTGCCGGATAGTAGCTGTGCACGAAATAGAAGCGCGTGCCGTCGGGGATGCCCTGCCACATCGGGTGTGGGCGTGCCTGCATCACCTGGTTCCACCCCATGTGCGGGATTTCGAGCCCCGGCGCGGCGAGGCGCGGCACGCGCCCCGGCAGCAGCCCGAGCGCCGGCGTGTCGCCCTCCTCGCCGCGCTCGAACAGCATCTGCACGCCGATGCACAGGCCGAGGAAGGGCCGCTCGCGCGCCGCGTCGATCACCGCCTCGCGCGCGCCGCTGGCGGCAAGCTGGCGCATGCAGTCGGGCAGCGCCCCCTGGCCGGGCACGACCACTCGGTCGGCGGAACGAATCGCGGCCGGATCGGCGGTCACGACCACCCGGTCCTGCGGCGCGACGTGCTCCAGCGCTTTGGAGACCGATCTCAGGTTGCCCATGCCGTAATCCACCACGGCAATGTTCAGAGCGAGCCTTTCGTCGACGGGATCGCGCCCTGCGCGCGCGGGTCGCGCTCGGCCGCCATGCGCAGCGCGCGGGCGAACGCCTTGAACATCGTCTCGCACTGGTGATGCGCATTGTCGCCGCGCAGGTTGTCGATGTGCAGCGTCACCTGCGCGTGGTTGACGAAGCCCTGGAAGAACTCGTGCACCAGGTCCACGTCGAACTCGCCGATCAGCCCGCGCGTGAACTTGACGTGGTACTCGAGCCCGGGCCGGCCGGAGAAGTCGAGCACCACGCGCGACAGCGCCTCGTCGAGCGGCACGTAAGCGTGGCCGAAGCGGCGCACGCCCGACTTGTCGCCGATCGCCTTGGCGATCGCCTGGCCGAGGCAGATGCCGACGTCCTCGACCGTGTGGTGCGCGTCGATGTGCAGGTCGCCCTTGGCCTCGACCTCGAGGTCGAGCATGCCGTGGCGCGCCACCTGGTCGAGCATGTGCTCGAGGAACGGTAGGCCGGTCGAGAGCCTGGCCTGGCCGCGGCCGTCGAGGTCGACCTTCAGGCGGATCTGCGTCTCTTTCGTGTTGCGGACGACTTCTGCGATGCGCATGGGCATTAGAGCGCTTCCTTCAGCGCCTTCAGGAGTATACGGTTTTCCTCCGGCGTGCCGACGGTGATGCGCAGGCAGTTCTCGAGCCGCGGGCCATTCAGGTTCTTCACCAGCACGCCCTGCGCGCGCAGCTGCGCGTCGGTGCGGCCGGCGTCGGGCACGCGCACCAGGAAAAAGTTGGCCTGCGAAGGAAACACGGTCACGCCTTGCAGCCGGCGCAATTCCGCGCCGAGCTTCTCGCGCTCGGCGCGGATCTCGGCGGCCTGCGCTTCCAGGACGTCGAGCCGCTCGAGCAGGAAAATCGCCGCGGCCTGCGTCAGCACGTTCACGTTGTAGACCTGGCGAACCTTGTCGAACTCGCGCACCCACTCGAGCCGCGCCGCGAGGTAGCCAAGGCGGATGCCTGCGAGGCCGAGCTTCGACACGGTGCGCACCACCGCCAGGTTCGGAAACTCGGCGAGCCGCGGCATGAGCGTCTTGCGCGCGAACACGTGGTAGGCCTCGTCGACCACGACCAGGCCTTCACAGGCCTTGATGACTTTGACGACGTCCTCTTCCGGGTAGAGCACGCCGGTCGGGTTGTTCGGATAGGCGATGTAGACGAGCGCCGGCTTCTCCTCGCGCATCGCCGAAATGAAGGCGTCGGCATCGAGCGAAAAGTCTTCCCGCAGGCCGGCCGCGACCGCGCGCACGCCGAAGTAGGTGGCGTTCATCGCGTACATGACGAACGTCGGTCCGGGATACATCATCGCCGCGCCCGGGCGCGCGAGCGCGAGCGTGATGATCTGGATCAGGTCGTCCGAGCCGTTGCCGAGCAGCACCTCCATGCCGGCGGGAACGCCCATGGTGCGCGCGATCAGCGCGCGCAGCTGCGGCGCGCGCGGGTCGGGGTAGCGGTTGAGGTCGACCTTCGCCAGCACGTCGGCGAGCTCGCGGCGCAGCTTGTCCGGCAGGCGATACGGGTTCTCCATCGCGTCGAGCTTCACCATGCCCGTCGACTCGGGAACGTGATACGCCTTCAGCGCCAGGATCTCCGGTCGCACCAGGTTTTCGGGCTTCACTTGCATCGCATCCGCGCCGAGCGAGCGTGCGCGCTCAGGCCCTCCGCCTCGGCGAGCGTCGCCGCCACCCGGCCGAGGGATTGCGCAGACCGCTCCGACACCGCGATGATGCTGGTGCGCTTCTGGAAGTCGTAGACGCCCAGCGGCGAGGAAAAGCGCGCCGTGCCCGAGGTGGGCAGCACGTGGTTGGGCCCTGCGCAGTAGTCGCCGATCGCCTCCGAGCTCCAGCGGCCGAGGAAGATCGCGCCGGCGTTGCCGAGCTTGGGCAGCAGGCGTTCCGGGTCCTCGACCAGCAGCTCGAGGTGCTCGGGGCCGATGCGCGAGGCGAGCACACAGGCCTCGTCGAGGTCGCGCGTCTCGATCAGCGCGCCGCGGGACCTGAGCGACGCAGCGATCACCTTTTTCCGTGGCAGAGCTCCAATCAGCCGGGTCATTGCCGCAGCAACGTTATCGAGGTGGCGCGCGTCGGGCGAGAGCAGCAGCGCCTGCGCGTCTTCGTCGTGCTCGGCCTGCGAGAACAAATCCATCGCCACCCAGTCGGCGTTCACCGAACCGTCGGCGATCACCAGCACCTCCGAAGGCCCGGCGATCATCTCGATGCCCACTTCGCCGAACACCTGGCGCTTCGCCTCGGCGACGTAGGCATTGCCCGGACCGACGATCTTGTCCACGCGCGGCACCGAGCGCGTGCCATAGGCAAGAGCGGCGACCGCCTGCGCGCCGCCGATGCCGATCACGCGGTCGACGCCCGCCAGCGCCGCCGCAGCAAGTACCAGCGGGTTGGGGTTCGGGCTCACCATGACCAGCTCTCGCACGCCCGCCACCTTGGCCGGCACCGCGTTCATCAGCACCGACGATGGGTATGCGGCCTTGCCGCCGGGCACGTACAGGCCGACGCGCTCGAGCGGAGTGACGCGCTGGCCGAGGCGAGTGCCGTCGGCGTCCGTGAACTCCCACGACGCCTGCGCCTGCCGCTCGTGGAAGGCGCGGATGCGCGCATGCGCCGCCCGCAACGCCTCGAGCTCTTCGCCCGCGACCGCGATCGCCGGCTTGATCTCCAGCGCCGCCACCGAGCGCGCCGCCACCTTGTCGAAGCGCTTCGCGTAGCGCAGCAGCGCGGCATCGCCTTGCAAACGCACGTCGGCAAGAATGCGGCGTACCGTCGCGCGCAGCTTCGGGTCGGCCGCCGCCTCGTAGCGCGTGAGCGCGGCGAGCCTGGCGTCGAAGCCGGCCGCGCGCGTGGAAAGCCGGCGCAGCTTCATGCCTGGCAGGCCTTCGCAAAAGCGTCGATCAGCGGCTGGATCCGGGCGCGCTTGGTCTTGAGCGCCGCCTGGTTGACGATCAGGCGCGCCGACACCGGCATGATCTCCTCGACCACGACCAGGCCGTTCTCGCGCAGCGTGCGCCCGGTCGCGACCAGGTCGACGATCGCGTCGGCGAGCCCGGTGAGCGGCGCGAGCTCCATCGAGCCGTACAGGTGGATCAGGTCGACGTGCACGCCCTTCGCCGCGAAGTGCTCGCGCGTGGTGGCGACATATTTGGTGGCGACACGCAGGCGCGCGCCGCGCCCGACCATGCCGCGGTAATCGAAGCCCCTGCGCGCCGCCACCACCATGCGGCAGCGCGCGATCCCCAGGTCGAGCGGCTGGTACAGGCCCTCGCCGCCGTGCTCGGCGAGCACGTCGCGCCCGGCGATGCCGATGTCGGCGCCGCCGTGCTGTACATAGGTGGGAGTGTCGGTCGCGCGCACCACCACCAGCCGCAGGTCGCGGCGGTTGGTGGCAATTACCAGCTTGCGCGAGGTCTCGGGATCAGCCCTGGGCCGGATACCGACGCGCGCGAGCAGCGGAGCGGTCTCGTCGAAGATCCGCCCCTTCGACAGCGCAATGCTTATGCTCGCCATGTGATGCCATCCGGGAATTCGCCCTAGGGAATCGCCAAAGGGGGCGCATTCTACCGCAAAGCCCTAGCGCACGCGCTCGACGCGCGCGCCGAGGGCGGCGAGCTTCTTCTCGAGCGCCTCGTAGCCGCGGTCAAGATGGTAGATGCGGTCGACGACGGTCTCGCCCTCGGCGACCAGTCCCGCGATCACCAGCCCGGCCGAGGCCCGCAGGTCAGTCGCCATCACCGCCGCACCCTGGAGCTGCGGCACGCCGCTCACCACCGCGCTGTTGCCTTGAATGGCGATCTCGGCGCCAAGGCGCTGCAGCTCGAGGGCATGCATGAAGCGGTTCTCGAAGATGGTCTCGGTGATGACCGCCGTGCCGTTCGCGATCGCCGCCAGGGCCATGAACTGCGCCTGCATGTCGGTTGCGAAGCCGGGGTAGGGCGCGGTGCGCACGCTGACGGAACGGGGGCGCCCGTCCGCTTCAATATGTAAATCCCCTTTGGGAACGGAAACGCGCGCGCCGGCCTCGCGCAGCTTCTCCAGGGTCGCATCGAGCGTATCGGGTGCCGCGCCGAGCAAGCGCACCTTGCCGCCGGTCGCGGTGACGGCGGCGAGGTAGGTGCCGGTCTCGATCCGGTCGGGCATCACGCGGTGGCTCGCGCCGCCGAGCGAGGCGACGCCCTCGATGCGGATCGCGTCGCTCCCCGCGCCCTCGATCCTCGCCCCCATCGCCTCCAGGCAGCGCGCGAGGTCGACCACCTCCGGCTCGCGTGCCGCGTTCTCGATCAGCGTCGTGCCCTCGGCGAGGCTCCCGGCCATCATCAGGTTCTCGGTGCCGGTGACCGTCACCATGTCCATGACGATGCGCGCGCCGCGCAGCCGCCGCGCTTCGGCGTGCATGTATCCGTGCTCGATGGAGATCGTTGCCCCCATCGCCTGCAGGCCTTTGACGTGCTGATCAACCGGACGCAGGCCGATGGCGCAGCCGCCGGGCAGCGAGACCTTGGCGTGGCCGCAGCGCGCGAGCAGCGGCCCGAGCACCAGCACCGAGGCGCGCATCGTCTTCACCAGCTCATAGGGCGCGGTCGGGTCGCGAATCTCGCCCGCGCGCAGCACCATGGCCTCGTCGGAGCGCTCGACCTCGACGCCCATCTGCGCAAGCAGCCGGGCCATCGTCGCGACGTCCATCAGCCGCGGCACGTTCGACAGGCGCAGCGGCTCGCCGGTCAGGAGCGCGGCGCACATGATCGGCAGGGCGGCGTTCTTTGCGCCGGAGACGCGCACCTCGCCCTCGAGCGCGCGTCCGCCGCGGATCTTCAGCTTGTCCATCTAGGCATTCTCGAGGGCGAAAATGGCTTTCCTAGGGCGGATTGCCGGCTTTGCGCCATTCTTCGGGCGTTAGCGTCTGCATCGAGAGGGCATGCACCTCCTCGCGCATGCGCTCGCCGAGCGCCGCATAGACCAGCTGGTGACGCTGCACGCGGCTGCGGCCGCTGAACGCCGCCGAGACGACGAGCGCCTGGAAGTGCTGGCCGTCGCCGATCACCTCGACGTGCTCGCAGGCGAGACCGGCCTCGATGCTTTGCCTGATGCTTTCCGGGGTGACCATCAGTGCCTGAGCTTGTAGCCCGAGCGCAGCAGCGCCAGGGTGAGCAAGGATACGGCGAGGAGCGCCCCGGCGACTATCGCCAGGCTCGCGCCGGGCGGGAAATCCGACACGCCGAAGAAGCCGTAGCGGAAGCCGTCGATCATGTAGAAGAACGGATTGGCGTGCGAGGCGGCCTGCCAGAACGCGGGCAGCGAGTGGATCGAGTAGAACACGCCCGAGAGGAAGGTGAGCGGCACGATGACGAAGTTCTGGAACGCCGCCAGCTGGTCGATTTTCTCGCACAGCACGCCGGCGACCAGGCCCAGCGCGCCGAGCAGCGCTGCGCCGGCGAGCGCGAAGGCAAGCGCCCAGAGCGGCGCGGCGAGGCGCAGGTCGACGAAGGCGACCGTGACCGCCGCCACGCCCGCGCCCACCACCAGGCCGCGCAGCACCGCGGCGAGCACGTAGGCGCAAAAGAACTCGGCGTAGGAGATCGGCGGCAGGAGCACGAACACGATGTTGCCGGTAATCTTCGACTGGATCAGGCTGGAGGAGCTGTTGGCGAAGGCGTTCTGCAGCACGCTCATCATCACCAGGCCCGGCACCAGGAACGAGGTGTAGCGCACGCCGTCGTAGACCTCGAGGCGCCCCTCGAGCGCGTGGCCGAAGATCACGAGATAGAGCAGCGCGGTCAGGACCGGCGCGCCGACCGTCTGCACGCTCACCTTGATGAAGCGCAGCGTCTCCTTGCCGGCGAGAGTCCAGAAGCTGGTCACCGGGTCCTGCCGGTGACGCGGAGGAACGCCTCCTCGAGGTCGGGCGGCTCGAGCTCCATCTCGACGATCGCGATGCGCGCCTCGCGCAGCCGCGCCAGCACTTGCTCAAGCTCGTCGTAGCCGGCGAGGCGCAGGGTGAAGCGCGCGCCCTCGCGCGCGACCAGGCGGCCGGGCAAGGCCTCCGGGAGCGCCTCGCGGTCGAGCTGCATGCGCAGCTCGACGCCGGAGAAGGCGCCGAGCAGGTTGCGCGTGGTGTCGAGCGCGGCGATGCGTCCCTCCTTGAGCATGGCGATGCGCCGGCAGTGCGCCTCGGCCTCCTCCAGATAGTGAGTGGTGAGCACGATGGTGTGCCCCTCGCGGTTGATGCGCCGCACGAACTGCCACAGGCCATGGCGCAGCTCGACGTCGACGCCGGCGGTCGGCTCGTCGAGCACGATCACCGGTGGCTTGTGCACCAGCGCCTGCGCGACGAGCACGCGGCGCTTCATGCCGCCGGAGAGGGCGCGCATGTTGGCGTCGGCCTTGGCGGTGAGGTCGAGGTGGTGCATCACCTCATCGATCCAGGCGTCGTTCGCGCGCAGGCCGTAGTAGCCCGACTGGATGCGCAGCGTCTCGCGCACGGTGAAGAAGGGATCGAACACCAGCTCCTGCGGCACCACGCCGAGCAGGCGGCGCGCGCGCCGGTAGTCGCGCACCACGTCGGCGCCCATCACCGCCGCGCTGCCGTGGTCGGCGCGCGCGAGGCCGGCGATGACGTTGATCAGCGTGGTCTTGCCGGCGCCGTTCGGGCCGAGCAGGCCGAAGAACTCGCCTTCCTCGACCGCGAGGCTCACCCCGTCGAGCGCGCGCACCGCGCCGTAGCGCTTCTCGACCCCGCGGACCTCGATCGCGTTCAGGCTTTGACGGGCAGGAGATCGTCCACGCCGTAGAGGCGCGCGATGGTCCGCAGCGACGCCGGCAGGTTGGCGAACTCGAGCGCGCGCTGCCTGGCGTTTGCCTCGCGCAGCCAGGCGAGCAGCAGCGCGAGCAGCGCCGAGTCCATCTCGCTCACCTCGGCGAGGTCGATAGTCTGCACGCCGTCGCCGATGTAGCGCCGGCCCTCCTCCAGCAGCGCGGCGACGTTGCCGAGGGTGACCGCGCCCGACACCAGCATGCGCGGGCCCTCGCGGCGGATCACTTCTTCGCCGGCGTCGAGCCGGCCTCGAGCGAGCGGTTTTTCTTGCTCAGGTTCTGGATCAGGCCGTCGATGCCCGATTCGCGCACCGCGTTGTTGAACTCGGTGCGGTAGTTCGCCACCAGGCTCACGCCGCCAACCATCACGTCGTACACCTTCCAGCCGGCGGCGGTCTTCTCCATGCTGTAGTCGATGGGCACCGGCTGCGCGCCCGGCTGCAGGACACGCACCTGCACGGTGACGTCGGTGTCGCTGGGCTTGGCGCGCAGCGGCCGGAAGTCGAACTTCTGCTCGCTGTAGGCAGCGAGCGCGCTGGCATAGGTGCGCACCAGCAGCGTCTTGAATTCGTCGGTGAGGCGTTTCTTCTGCTCCAGGTTGGCCTTGTTCCAGCCCTGCCCCATCGCGAGCGCGGTCATCGAACCGAAGTTGAAGTGCGGCAGCACCTTGGCCTCGATCAGATCGATAAGCTTGGCGCGGTTGCCGGCCTTGATCTCCTTGTCCTTGGCGATCAGGTCCACCACCTCGAGGGTGACGTTCTTCACCAGCACGTCGGGCGGCGTCGGCTGGGCCGCCGCCGGCGCGCCGCAGACCGCGGCGAGGAGCAGGAGGAGCGTTCTAGCGAGTCTTGCCATCCTCGGAATCCTCCAGCCGCTCGCGCGGCGGTGAGCCGTCGTAGATCAGGCTGCGGCGCCGCTGCAGGTAAGCGTCGCGCTGGAACACGTACTTGTCGAGCGCCGCCTCCTCGAGGATGCGGCTCGCATCGAGCAGGTCGGCGCGCGTCTGCGTCAGGCGCAGGCCGATGATCGCGTACTGCACATGATAAGGCCGCACCTCGGTGAGCGGGTCGGTGTAGAGGTCGACGCCCTTGCCGATGCCGTCGCGCACCGTGCTCGAGCCGAGCAGCGGCAGCACCACGTAAGGGCCGCTGCTCGCACCCCACCAGCCGAAGGTCTGGCCGAAGTCCTCGTCGTGCTTCTCGAAGCCCATCTGGCTGGCGACGTCGTGGATGCCCAGGAGGCCGAAGCTCGTGTTCCACAGCACCCGCGCCCAGTCGCTCGCGCCGTCGCCGACCTTGCCCTGCAGGAAGTTGTTCACGCCGATGAACACGTCGCCGATGTTGCCGAAGAAGTTGCGCACCCGGTCGCGCATCTCACCCGGCACCACGTGCTTGTAGCCGGTAGCGACCGGCTTGGCGACGTTCTCGTCGACCACGTCGTTGAAGCGGTAGATGCGCCGGTTCAGCGCCTCGAAGGGATCGCGCGGGTCGCGCTCCGACGTGCCGGCGCAGCCCGCAACGAGCGCGGCGATCACGACCCAGCCTCTCACTTCGCCGCGTCCTTCGCTTCGCTCTTGCCTTCGGCGGCCTTGTTGAACAGGAACTGGCTGATCAGGTTCTCGAGCACCACCGCCGATTGCGTGAGGCGCAGGCGGTCGCCATTCTTCAGCATCACGCCGTCGCCGCCGGCTTCCAGCCCGACGTACTGCTCGCCGAGGATGCCCGAGGTCAGGATCTTGGCGGTGGTGTCGCGCGGAAACTGGTAAGCGGCATCGACGTTCATCGTCACGATCGCCTCGTAGCTCTCGTTGTCGAAGCGGATGTCCGCGACGCGACCGACCACCACGCCGGCGCTCTTCACCGGGCCGCGCACCTTGAGGCCGCCGATGTTGGCGAACTTGGCGTGCACCAGGTAAGTCTGCGCGGTCGAGAAGGTAGCGAGGTTGCCGACCTTGAGCGCGAGGAACAGCAGGCCGGCGACGCCCGCCACCACGAATGCCCCGACCCACAGATCGATGGCGGTACGATTCATTGTGCGTTTCCTCCTCCCGTGAACATGAGTGCCGTGAGCACGAAGTCGAGCGCGAGGATCGCGAGCGACGAGGTCACCACCGTGCGCGTGGTCGCGCGCGAAACGCCCTCGGCGGTCGGCGGCGCGTCGTAGCCCTCGAACACCGCGATCCAGGTGACCGCCAGACCGAACACCACGCTCTTGATGACGCCGTTCATGATGTCGTTGCGCACATCGACCGCGGCCTGCATCTGCGACCAGAACGCGCCGGCGTCGACGCCGATCAGCTGCACGCCGACCACGTAGCCGCCGAAGATGCCCATCGCCGAGAACAGGCCGGCGAGCAGCGGCATCGACAGCACGCCGCCCCAGAAGCGCGGCGCAACCACGCGCGCGATCGGATCGACCGCCATCATCTCCATCGCCGAGAGCTGCTCGGTGGTCTTCATCAGGCCGATCTCGGCGGTGATCGCCGAGCCGGCGCGGCTGGCGAAGAGCAGCGCCGCCACCACCGGGCCGAGCTCGCGCACCAGCGACAGCGCGACCAGCACGCCGAGCGACTCGGAGGCGCCAAAGCGCTGCAGCGTCTCGTAGCCCTGCAGCGCGAGCACCATGCCGACGAACATGCCCGACACCAGGATGATCACGAGCGAGAGCACGCCTGCGAAATAAATCTCGTGGATCGTCAGGTGAAAACGCCTGAGCGCGGTGCCCGAGTGCACGACCAGGTAGTAGAGGAAGCGCGCGGCGAAACCCAGGCGCAGCACCACCGAGGTCACGGTGGACCCGATGCGCTCGACCCGCGCGCGCACGTCGGCGACCCGCATCTCAGCTCGCGGCCAGCTCGAGGTCGGCGGCGTAGCCCGGCCCGGGGTAATGGAACGGCACCGGCCCCTCGGACTCGCCGTTGACGAACTGGTGCACGAAGGGCTCGTCCGCGCCGCGGATCTCTTTCGGCGTGCCCTGGGCGATGACGCGGCCCGCGGCCATGAAGTACACGTAGTCGACCACGCCCAGCGCTTCCTGCACGTCGTGGGTGACGATGATCGAGGTCGCGCCGAGCGAGTCGTTCAGGCTGCGGATCAAGCGCACGATCACGCCGAACGAGATCGGGTCGAGGCCGGTGAAGGGCTCGTCGTAGAGCATCAGCTGCGGGTCGAGCGCGATCGAGCGCGCCAGCGCCACGCGCCGCGCCATGCCGCCGGAGAGCTCGGTCGGCATCAGGTGCGCCGCGCCGCGCAGCCCGACGGCCTGCAGCTTCATCATCACCAGGTCGTTCAGCAGCTCGTCGGGCAGCTCGGTGTGCTCGCGCAGCGGGAAGGCGACGTTCTCGTAGACAGACATGTCGGTGAAGAGGGCCCCGAACTGGAACAGCATCCCCATCCTGCGGCGCATCGCGTAGAGCGCCGCGGTGTCGAGCGCGGCGATCGACTGGCCGAGCACGCGCGCCTCGCCGGCGCTCGGCTTGAGCGCCCCCATGATGACGCGCAGCGTGGTGGTCTTGCCGCAGCCCGACTGGCCCATGATGCCGACCACCGAGCCTTTCGGGATGACGAGGTCGATGTCGCGCAGCACCGGCCGCGCGGGGTCGTAGCCGAACGAGACTTTTTTCAGTTCAACAATAGGGACTTGCGGCACGGCGTAATATTATCGCGCATGGGGGAGGCGGAGCCGCACGCACCGGCCGCGCTGCGCATCGCGGCGCTCGCGAAAAGCTATGGCACGCGGCCCGCGCTCGACGGCATCTCGCTGGAAGTGGCGCGCGGCGAAGCCTTCGGCCTGGTCGGCATGAACGGCGCCGGCAAGACCACGCTGATGCGCTGCGTGCTCGACCTCGCCGCGTGCGATGCCGGCGCAGTCGAGATCTTCGGAACGAATTCCCGAAATCCAGAAGCAAGGCGGCGGCTCACCTATCTTCCGGAGCGCTTCACGCCGCCGCATTACCTGCGCGGGGAAGAGTACCTGCGCGCCGCGCTCGAGCTCGCCGGGCAGCGTTACGAGGGGGCGCGCGCCGCGCGCCTGTGCGACGAGCTCGAGCTCGAGCACGCGGCGCTCGCGCAGCCGGTGCGCAGCCTGTCGAAAGGCACGACGCAGAAGCTCGGCCTCGCAGGCTGCTTTCTCGTCGAGCGCGATCTGTACGTGCTCGACGAGCCGATGAGCGGCCTTGACCCCGCCGCCCGGGTGGCGGTGAAATCGGTGCTCGCGCGCCTGAGCGCGGAGGGACGCACGCTGTTCTTCTCGTCGCACGTGCTCTCCGACGTCGAGGAGCTCTGCTCGTCGATCGGCATCCTGCACCGCGCGCGGCTGCGCTTCCGCGGCGCGCCGGCCGAGCTGTGCGCGCGCTATGCCGAGCGCAACCTGGAGCGGGCGTTCATGAGGTGCATCCGTGACGAGCAAGCCGTCGGCGCCTGAACAAAAAGAAGCGCAAGAAGCGCGCGAGAAGAGCAGACCCGGGCTTCTGGTGGTGGATGACGACGCTCTCATCACCGACGCGCTCGCCTTCGCGCTCGGCAGCGACTACCGCGTCTACGCCTGCGACTCCCGCTGCGCCGCGATCGAGCTGGTGCGCGGCCTCGCCGCGCCGCCGCCGCTCGCGCTGATCGACCTCGGCCTCCCGCCGGCGCCGCACACGCCCGAAGAGGGCTTCCAGCTGATCGCCGACCTGCTGGCCCACGCGCCGGCGATGAAGATTTTCGTCCTCTCGGGCCAGAACGACGCGGCCAACGCGCGCCATGCGCGGGCCCTCGGCGCCTGGGAGTTCGTCCCCAAGCCGACCGACCCGGCGGCGCTGAAGCGCCTGTTCTCGCGGGCGCTCGAGCTGCCGGCAACGCTCGAGCCGGAGCTGGTCGGCGCGAGCTCGCCGCTCGCCAAGCTGAAGAGCCAGCTCGCGCAGTTCGCCGCCTCGCCCTACCCGGTGCTGATCGAGGGCGAGTCGGGCAGCGGCAAGGAGCTGGTGGCGCGCAGCCTGCATCGCCTCTCGCCGCGCGCCGCGCGCCCCTACCTGACGCTCAACTGCGCCGCGATCGCGCCAACGCTGGTCGAGGCGACGCTGTTCGGCTACGCCAAGGGCGCCTTCACCGGGGCGGCGGCGAACAAGCCCGGCTACTTCGAGGATGCGCAGGACGGCACGCTGCTGCTCGACGAGATCGGCGAGCTGCCGCTCGAGCTGCAGGCAAAGCTCCTGCGCGTGCTCGAGGACGGCGAGTACCAGCGGGTCGGCGAGACGCAGGCGCGCAGCGCGCGCTGCCGCGTGATCGCCGCCACCAACCGCGACCTGCGCCGCGAGGTGCGCGAGGGCCGCTTCCGCGCCGACCTCTACCACCGCCTGTCGGTGCTCACGCTCGCCGTGCCGCCGCTGCGCGATATGGAGGAAGATCGGCTCTCGCTCCTCGATCACTACCGCGGCCTGGCCGCCGCGCAGGCGGGAGCCGCGCCCTTCGAGCTCGACGCGCAGGCCGCCGCGCGCTGGCGGCAATACGGCTTCCCGGGCAACGTGCGCGAGCTGCGCAACATCGTCATCCGCCTCGCCACCAAGTATCCCGGCCAGCGCATCTCGGCGCGCGAGCTCGAGGCCGAGCTCGACCTCGAGGGCGCGGCCGCGCCGCTCGCGCAGGGCGCGCTCGCCGAGCAGGCGCGCCGCCAGCTCGAGCGGGGCGGCGCCTTCAACCTCGACGACACGCTCAAGGCCTGGGAGCGCGCCTACGTCGAGGCGGCGCTCGCGCTCACGCACGGCAACGTCAGCCAGGCGGCGCGCCTGCTGGGCGTCAACCGCACCACGCTGTACAGCCGGATGGAAGACAAGTAGTGGGGCTCTACCTCGAGCACTTCGGCCTGACCGAGCCGCCGTTCCGCATCACGCCGGCGACCGACTTCTTCTTCGAGGGCGCGGAGCGCGGCGCGATGCTCGAGGCGCTGCTCTATGCCGTGCTGCACGACGAGGGCGTAGTCAAGGTGTCCGGCGAGGTCGGCAGCGGCAAGACCATGCTGTGCCGCATGCTGATGGAGCGGCTGCCGGCCGAGGTCGACACCATCTACCTGGCGACCCCCTCGCTCGCGAGCGACGAGATCCTGCACGCCATCGCCGACGAGCTCGACCTCGAGCTGCCGGAGCGGCGCACGGCGGCGCTGCGCGACCTGCAGGAGCTGCTGATCACGCTCTACGGCGCCGGCCGCCGCGTGGTGGTGCTGATCGACGAGGCGCACGTGATGCCCGACGCCACGCTCGAGCAGGTGCGCCTGCTGTCGAATCTCGAATCGAGCCGGCACAAGCTTCTGCACATGGTGCTGTTCGGCCAGCCCGAGCTCGACGCCACGCTCGCCAAGAGCTCGCTGCGTCAGCTGCGCGATCGCGTCACGCACAGCTTCCGCATGCGTCCGCTCGCCGCGCCCGAAGTGGCGAAGTACCTGTCGTTCCGCATGCGCGCCGCGGGCTACCGCGGGCCGGATCTTTTCGTGCCGCGCGCCGCCGCGCTGCTCGCACGCGCCTCGGAAGGCCTTACGCGCCGGATCAACATCCTCGCCGACAAGGCGCTGCTCGCCGCCTACAGCGAGGGCAGCCACGCGGTGACGGTGCGCCATGTGCGCGCGGCGATCGCCGACTCGGAGTTCGCCGCGCTGGTGCGGCGCCGCTGGCGCCCGGCCCTGTGGCTCGGCACCGCGCTCGCCGCCGGCGTGGCGCTCGGGCTGAGCGTGCAATGGCTCGAGCCTGCGCCCGAGCCGCGGCCGTCTGCGGCCCCCCCGGTGGCCGCGCTTCCGGCGCAGCGCGCGCCAGAGCCGCTCGCCGTCCCCGAGCCGGAGGTGCTCGCCGATCTCGACGAGGAAATCGACGTCCTCGCCGAAGAGGAAGACAGCCCGCCTGCACCCCTTCTCTCGACGGCGCAGCAGCGCCGCCTGCAGGGTTACCGCTCGGCCGGCCAGAAGCTGCTCGGCGAGCGGCTCGCCGCCACACGGGCGATGCTCGAGCGCGCGCCCGACGAGCGCTACGCGGTCGAGCTCTTCATCACCGACAATGCGGACGCCGCGCGCATGGAGCGTTTCCTCCTGCGCGCGCGCGATCTGGTGCCGCTGGACGAGCTCTACGTGATCCCCATGCAGGCAGAGGACCACTACCGTCTGCGCGTCGTCTACGGCGAGTACCCGAACGCCGAGGCCGCGCTCGAGGCGGGGCGCCGCCTGCCGCCGAAATACCAGCAGGCGTTCCGTGCCGTGCCGCGCAGCTTCGGCGAGTTGCGCAAGCAACTGTAAGAAGCCCGAAAACATCAGCGGGACAGTCGCTTACACCACATTCCTCAGGCGCACCGCGTGTTATGCTTGGCGCGGGAGGGAGTTAATCCATGAGTCCGGTTTGGCGAGGGGCGCTGATTGTGCTTGCCGCGAGCGTTGCGGCGTGCGGCCACAAGCCGGTGAAGCCTGACGAGACGCATCTCAGCCGCGGCGACGTCGGCCCGCCGGCGAACATTCCGGCGCCCGTGCAGGTCAGCCCGGTGCTGCCGAAGCCGACGCCCGCAGTGCCCGCCGAAACCTACAGCGTGGTGGTGAACAACGTGCGCGCGCAAGAGCTGCTCTTCGCCCTCGCGCGCGACGCGCGGCTGCAAGTCGACATCGATCCCACGCTCACCGGCTCGGTGACGCTGAATGCAATCGACCAGACGCTGCCGCAGCTCCTGCAGCGCATCGCGCGCCAGGTCGACATGCGCTACGAGCTGCAGGGCCAGACGCTGGTGGTGATGCGCGACCGGCCCTACCTGCGCATCTACCGCGTCGACTACGCGAACCTCGCGCGCGACGCGAAGCTGGTGGCCGGCCTCTCGATGCAGGTGACCGCGTCGCAGCTGCCCGGCGCGAGCGCCTCTGGCGGGCAGAACAACTCTACCGCCACCATCAACTCGCAGTCGGTCAACCGCTTCTGGGACCGGCTGGTCGAAAACATCAAGGAAATTCTGCGCGAGACCGACCGCGTGCTGCCCGGCGCGGCGACGCCGCCGCTCTCGACCGTCGCGCCCGCCACGCAGCCGCCCGGCGCGCCCGCTCCGGCGCCCGCACCGGTCGCGGGGCCGACCTACCTCGAGGCGGGCCAGGTCATCGCCAATCCCGAGACCGGCATCATCAACGTGCGCGCCACCTCGCGCCAGCACGAGCGCGTGCAGGAATTCCTGGACCAGGTGCTCGCCAACTCGCGCCGCCAGGTGCTGATCGAGGCGACGGTGGCCGAGGTGGCGCTGACCGACCAGTACCAGCGCGGCATCGACTGGCTGCGGCTGCGCGACGGCGCGCTTAGCGCCGGCGTGCCCGGCTTCAACACCGGCCGCAGCGGCATCGACATCAGCCAGCAGTCGAACGCTACGCCCAGCGGCTTCAACCCGAACACCTTCGTCATCGGCGGCCGCGCGACCAGCGCCAACCTCAACGTCGCGATCAAGCTGCTCGAGTCGTTCGGCGACGTGCGCATCCTGTCGAGCCCGAAGCTCAACGTGGTGAACAACCAGTTCGCGGTGCTGAAAGTCGTCGACAACATCGTCTACTTCACCGTGCAGACCTCGCAGGCGGCGGTGGGCACCACCGGCAACATCCTGACCACGGTCAACACCGTGCCCTCGACCGTCCCGGTCGGGCTGGTGATGACAGTTTTCCCGCAGATCAGCGAGCACGACACGATCTCGCTCAACGTGCGGCCGTCGATCTCGCGCGTGCTGCGCTTCGTGCAGGATCCCAACCCGAGCCTGGGCGTCGCGGGCAATCCGGGCAACTTCATTCCCGAGATCCAGACCCGCGAGATGGAGTCGATGCTGCGCATGGAGAGCGGCCAGATCGCGGTGCTCGGCGGCCTGATGGAGGACCGGCGCTCGACCAGCGAGGACAACGTCCCGGGGTTGCGCAACATCCCCGGCCTGAGCTGGATTTTCGCGCAGAAGGCGCAGGAGAACCGCAAGACCGAGCTGGTGATCTTCCTGCGCGCAACCGTGATCCGCGACGCGAGCATCGAAGGCGACTATCGCGGACTGCGCTCGCTGCTGCCCGACAGCACGTTCTTCTCGAAGCCGCAGCCCTCCAGAGTGGAGCGCCCGACCGGCCCGATCGACGAGGCGGCGGGCCGCTGAAATGAGCTTGTTGCTCGAGGCGCTGAAGAAAGCCGAGAAGGCCAAGGAGGAGGCGCAGCGCCGCGCGCGCGGCGAGCCCGCCGATTCGGCCGCGCCAGCCGCCGCCGAAGCCGAGCGCAAGCCGGTCCTCACGCGCGACAAGCTGCCCGACATCTCCACGCCGCTCGAGATCGCGAGCGAGGACCTGGCCGCCGTGGCGCCCGCGACCGAGAAGCGGCCGGCGCTCGAAATCGTTCCCGACTCCGCGCCGAGCTCGCCGCCCCCTCCACCGCAACGGCCGGCGGCTGCGGCAGCGGCCGACGAGCAGGCGACGCGGAGCACCGCGCGCAAGGTGTTCGAAGCCAAGTTCCGCGAGCCCAACCCGCGCATGCCTTTCTTCATCACGCTCGGCGCGCTGGGCGTGTTCGCGGTCGGCACCGTGATCTATTTCTGGATCCAGCTGCGCCCGCCGTACCCTCTCGTCAACACGAATCCGGCGCGCGGCCAGGAGCAACGCGTCGCGGAAGCGCCGCCGAGCAAGCCCGCTGCAGCAGCGCCGAGTGGCGCGCCGGCGGCCGGCACGGTGCCGGGCTTGCCCGTGGCGGGCCTGCCGTCGCAGCCCAAGCCGCCCGCGCCCACGCTTTCCGCAGCCCCGGCCGCCTCTCCGCGGCTGCAGCCCGAGCCGGCTCCCGGCGTGCGCGCGCCAGCGCCGCGGGCGCTCGCAGTCGCTCCAGCGCCGCGCACGATCACCGAACCGCAGGCGAGCGTGACCCGCGCCGCGCCGCAGGTTCATCCGGCCGTCAATGCCGGCTATACCGCCTACAGCGCGGGCGACCTCGGCGGCGCGCGCAAGGAATACGAGCAGGCGCTGCGCGACGAGCCCGGCAACCGCGACGCGCTGCTCGGCCTAGCCGCGCTGGAAGTTCGCAGCGGCCGCTATGAGGCCGCTGAGGGCGTGTACCTGCGCCTCCTGCAGATCGACCCGCGCGACGCGCAGGCGCAGGCGGCGCTGATCGGCCTGCGCTCTCCAGCCGGCGATCCGCTGGTGACCGAGAGCCGGGTGAAATCGCTGCTCGCGGCCGATCCGGGCGCGCACGCGCTCAATTTCACGCTCGGCAACCAGCTCGCGGCACAGAACCGCTGGAACGAGGCGCAGCAGGAATACTTCAAGGCCTACTCGGCCGACCCAGAGAACGCTGACTTCGCGTACAACCTCGCCGTCAGCCTCGATCACCTGCGCCAGCCGAAAAACGCGCTGCAGTACTACCGGCGCGCGCTGGCGCTGGCCGAGAAGCGCGGCGCTGCCTTCGACCTGCAGGCGGCGCGCAGCCGCGCCGCCGAGCTAGGCCAATGAACTCCCCGACCAACCCGCAGGCGAAGCGCCACCTCGGCCAGATCCTGATCGACCAGGGGATCCTGACCGAGGACCAGCTGCGCATCGCGCTGCTCGAGCAGACCAAGCAGCACGTCCCGGTCGGCCGGCTGCTGGTGCAGCTCGGCTTCGTCTCGGAGGCGACGCTGCGCGACGCGCTCTCCGAGAAGCTCGGGCTGCAGGCGGTCGACCTCAGCCGCATCATCGTCGACCCGTCGGCGCTGAAGCTGGTGCCGCGCGACATGGCGCGGCGCTACCGCATCTTCCCGGTGGCGCTCGACCGCCAGGGCAAGAAGCTGATCGTCGCGCTCGCCGACACCAACAACATCGTCGCCATCGACCAGCTGCGCGCGCACCTGAAAGGCGACTACGAGATCGAGCTGCGCATCGCCGGCGACTCCGAGATCGAGCGCGCGATCGAGCACTACTACGGCCACGAGTTCTCGATCGACGGCATCCTGAAGGAGATCGAAACCGGCGAGGTCGACTACACCTCGGTCGCGGAGGGCGACGAGTACTCGCAGCCGGTGGTGCGCCTCATCTCCGCGCTGCTCGCCGACGCGGTCGAGCGCGGCGCCTCCGACATCCACTTCGAGCCCGAGCAGAACTTCCTGCGCATCCGCTACCGGATCGACGGCGTGCTGCGCCAAATCCGCTCGCTGCACAAGACCTACTGGCCGGCGATGGCGGTGCGCCTGAAAGTGATGGCGAAGATGAACATCGCCGAGACTCGCGCGCCGCAGGACGGCCGGATCAGCGCCACCATGTCGGGCCGCGTGGTCGACTTCCGCGTCGCCAGCCTGCCGACCACGCACGGCGAGAACCTGGTGCTGCGGATCCTGGACCGGCAGAAGGGCATCGTGCCGCTCGACAAGCTCGGCCTCGAGGATTCCCAGCTCGAATTATTGAAGAGGATGATCGCCCGCCCGGAGGGCATCATCCTGGTCACCGGGCCAACCGGCAGCGGCAAGACCACTACCCTCTACTCGATCCTGAACCACATCAATTCCGACGGCGTCAACGTCATGACGCTGGAGGACCCGGTCGAGTATCCGATGACGCTCATCCGGCAGACCTCGGTGTCGGAGGCGGCGAAGCTCGACTTCGCCAACGGCATTCGCGCCATGATGCGCCAGGACCCGGACGTGATCCTGGTGGGCGAGATCCGCGACCACGAGACCGCCGAGATGGCGTTCCGCGCGGCGATGACCGGCCACCAGGTGTACTCGACGCTGCACACCAACTCGGCGGCGGGCGCGTTCCCGCGCCTGCTCGACATCGGCATCGTGCCCGACATCCTCGCCGGGAACATCATCGGCATCCTCGGCCAGCGTTTGGTGAGGAAGCTGTGCCGCGTCTGCCGCCAGTCCTACGACCCCGACGTGCGCGAGCGGCGGCTGGTGAGCATGACGCCGACCGAGCCGGCGGCGCTGTTCCGCGCGGTCGGCTGCGAGCAGTGCGACTACCAGGGCTACAAGGGCCGCCAGTCGATCCTCGAGCTGCTCAAGATCGACGGCGCGATCGACGAGCTGGTGGCGCGGCGTGCCACCGCGCGCGAGATCCTCACCGCAGCGCGCGCCAGCGGCTTCCGGACCCTGGCCGAGGACGGCGTGCGCCTGGTGCGCAGCGGCCTGACCAGCCTCGACGAGCTGATGCGCGTGGTCGACCTCACGGACCGCATGGCGTAGGGCAATGCCGCTTTACAGCTACAAGGCGATCGACGCGCGTGGCAAGAGCGTGATCGGGCGCGTCGAGGCGGTGAATCTCTTCGACCTCGAGCAGCGGCTGCTGCGCATGGACCTCGACCTCATCACCGGCGGGCTGTCGCGGCAGAAAACCCGCCTGTTCGGCGGCGGCGTGGCGCGCCAGGACCTGATCAACTTCTGCTTCCACCTCGAGCAGCTCGCCACCGCCGGCGTGCCGGTGATGGAGGGCCTGGTCGATCTGCGCGAGAGCCTCGAGAACCCGCGCTTCCGCGAGGTGATCGCGGGGCTGATCGAGTCGATCGAGGGCGGGCGCGGCCTGTCGCAGGCGCTCGGCGAGTTCCCCGAGGTGTTCAGCAAGGTGTTCGTCAGCCTGGTGCGCTCGGGCGAGCAGACCGGAAAGCTGCCCGAGGTGCTGAGGAGCCTGACCGAGTCGCTGAAGTGGGAGGACGAGCTCGCCGCGCAGACCAAGAAGCTCGCCATGTACCCGGCGTTCGTCGGCGGCATCGTGCTGATCGTCACGTTCTTCCTGATGATCTACCTGGTGCCGCAGATGACCGGCTTCCTGCGCAACATGGGCCAGGCGATTCCGCTGCAGACGCGCCTGCTGATCGCGGTGTCGAACTTCTTCGTCGACTACTGGTACGCGATCATCGCCGCGCCGTTCGTCCTCTGGTTCGGCCTCAAGCTCGCCATCAAGACCAACCCCGCGGTCGAGTACGCGGTCGATCGCTACAAGATCTCGATGCCGCTGGTCGGCCCGATCCTGCGCAAGATCATCCTGTCGCGCTTCGCAGCGAGCTTCGCCATGATGTACGCCTCGGGCATCACCGTGCTCGACGCGATCCGCAGCTGCGAGGAGATCGTCGGCAACAA
>Ga0075425_100000076_pt1 | contig 86407 bp, 87 predicted proteins | sample SoiMethybrSBSTD4_FD_75300 | JGI IMG/M metagenome (GOLD analysis project Ga0075425, IMG submission 75300) | Bulk soil microbial communities from a Populus tree surrounding site in Tennessee, USA - Soil MetaG P. TD hybrid SBSTD4 | ecosystem: Environmental > Terrestrial > Soil > Tree plantation...
AGCGAGCCCCAGTAGTAGACGTCGCCGCGCACGAGGAACGTGGGGACGCCGACGCCGACGGTCTGGTGGGCGGCGGAGGAGATGAACGTCAGGGCGTAGACGAACTCCTGTGTCACCAGCGTGAAGGCGAAGATCACCACCGTGAGGATGCCCGAGGTCGACATCGGGATCATCAGCTTCACGAACGCGCCCCAGCGGGAGAGGCCGTCGACCATCGCGGCGTCGTCCAGATCCTTGGGGATGGATTTGAAGAAACCCATGAGCAGCCAGGTGGAGAACGGGATCGTGAAGCTCGGGTAGACGATGATGATCGACCAGAGCGAGTCCTGCACGCCGAGCATGGCCACGACCTTCGAGAGCGGGATGAAGAGCAGCGTCGGCGGGATGAGGTACGTGAGGAAGACGCCGATGCCAAGCTGCGCGCCCCACGTGCCGGTCAGGCGGGCCAGCGCGTACGCCGCGGGCACGGCGAGCAGCAGGGTGATGATCACGACGATGAGGCCGGCGAAGGCGGTGTTCAGCACCCATCTTGGGAACATTGTCTCGTTGAAGAGCAGCTTGAGGTGCTCGAGCGTCGGCGGCTCGTTGTAGATGAAGGGGTTGTTCTTCAGGTTATTCAGGTCCGTGTTGCGCTTGAACGTCGTGATCAGCATCCAATAGAACGGGAACGCCAGGATCACGGCGAAGAAGAGGCGCACGCACCACATAGCGATCTTCGCCAGCCAGGTGCGGGCGCGGCGGCGGGCCATTACGTCACCTCCGCGCGGTGGGCCGTGCGCAGCATGAAGTACGCGGCGACGACGAGGAGCGGCACGAGGAAGATCGAGATCGTCGCCCCCTCGGCGAGATCCGAGCCGAGGACGCCGGTGAAGAAGGCCTCGGAGGGGATGACCTGGGTCGTGTCGTAGGGGCCGCCGCGGGTCAGGATGTAGATCACGGTCATGTCCGTGAACGTGAAGATCGCGCCGAAGAGGACGGCCACGTTGATGATCGGGAGCATCATCGGGATGGTGATCTGGAACAGCGTCCGGAAGAAGCCGGCGCCGTCGACGGCGGCGGCTTCGGGGATGTCCTTCGGGATCGCCGTCAGCCCGGCCAGGATGATCACCGTGGCGAACGGCAGCATGTGCCAGGTGTGCACGAGGATCACCGACATCATGGCCAGCTTCGGCTCGCCGAGCCACATCGGCGTGTCGAAGGGCTTGAAGATGTGCATCTTCACGCCGACCCAGCTGATCACGCTGTAGAGCGAGTCGAGGATCCACTTCCATCCCAGCGAGCCGATCGACACCGGCGCCACCCACGGCAGCAGAATCAGAAACCGCAGGAAGCGCCGCCCCGGGAAGGCGTCCTTGAATGCCAGCGCCAGGATGTTCGCGCCGATCAGCACCAGGACCTGCGAGGCGATGGTGAAGACGAAGGAGTTTTGCAGCGAGCGCCGAAAGGTCGGGTTGTGCAGGACGTCGACGAAGTTGTGCAGGCCGACGAAGTGGTACTCGGTGCTGCCGACCTTCGCGTCGGTCAGGCTGTAGACGAAGGCCATCACGAACGGCACGCCGACCAGGGCGACGATGTAGATGATGGCCGGCATGAACATGGCCGGCCCGAGCCAGCGCTGCCGTTTCATGGTTTCAAGTTTATCCCGCGCGAAGACGCGGGATCATGAGCGCACCTGCGCAGGTCGAGCCACGAAGCACGATTCGCGCAAGTGCTCCGCTGATCCCGCGTCTTCGCGCGGGATAAACTCATTAGCAAGCGATGCTCCGCGGCGCCGTCCGTTTCTCCGTCCCCGCGTCGAAGAATTTCAGATCGCGCTCGGCGACGGCGAAGGTCTGCAGCGATCCGTCCGTGAGTCCCTCCGCGTGCGTCGATGGGATGCGCGAGATGGCTTTGTTTCCGTCGAAGACGCCGCCGGCAAGGGTGCCGTAAAGGATCTTCTCCGCGCCGAGGTATTCGCTGTGGTTGATGCGGAACTGCAGCGAGATGTGCTCCCCCATCCGCTCGGCGACGCCGGGCGGGAGGAAGTGCTCGGGGCGGAAGCCGACCAGGACGCCGTCGGCGGGAAGGATGTTCATCGGCGGCGAGCCGAGGAAGGTGGCCACGAACGTGTCGGCAGGTTCGTCGTAGACGTCAGCCGGCGTGCCGATCTGGCGGACGACGCCCTGGGACATGACCACGATGCGGTCGCCCATGGCCATGGCCTCGACCTGGTCGTGCGTGACGTAGATGGCCGTCGTGCCGATGCGCTTCTGGAACTGCTCGAGCTCTTCGCGCGCCGAGGCGCGGAGCTTGGCGTCGAGATTCGACAGCGGCTCGTCGAGGAGAAACAGCGACGGCTCGCGCACGATGGCCCGCGCCAGGGCGACGCGCTGGCGCTCGCCGCCGGAGAGCTCGCGCGGCTTGCGCGCGAAGAGATGGCCGATGCCGAGGAGCGACGCGGCCCACTCGGCCTGCGTCTTCTGCTTCTCCTTCGGGACGCCCTGCGCCTTCAGCGGGAAAACGATGTTCTTGTAGACGGTGAGGTGCGGATAGAGCGCGTAGCTCTGGAAGACCATGGCGATGCCGCGCTCGCGCGGGGTGAGGTCGTTGACGACGCGGCCGCCGATGAGGATGTCGCCGGAGGTCGGCTCCTCGAGGCCGGCGATCATCCGCAGCAGAGTGGTTTTTCCCGAGCCCGACGGGCCGAGGAGGACGAGGAACTCGCCCTCCCGGCTCTGCAGGTCGACGTTGTTGACGGCGCCGACGTTTCCGCGTTTGAAGATTTTGGTGAGCTGCCGCGTCTCGACGACGGCCATCTTTCCCCCGTCACTACTTCCACTTCGCGAAGATGCGCCGCACTTCCTCGTCCGCCGCCTTCACCGCGGCCTCGGGCGTCATCTCGTCTTTCGCCGCTTTCGCGAACATCGTCGGGATGACGAAGGTGTTGAAGACCTCGTCGATGGCGGCGGAGGCGTAGCCCGGGTAGCCGACGTTCGTCGCCCATTCGAGCACGTCGCCGAGGACGGCGTACTTGTTCGGCGGCACGCCCTTCGGATCGTTGGCGATGAGCTGCTTGAGATTCGGCACGGTCGTGGGGAAGCAGGGAAAGTTGTAGAACTCGCTGGCCTTGAACGCGGTCTCGAAGCCGTCCATGTAGTCCATGAGGAACTGCTTCGCGCCGTCCTTGTTCTCGGCGAAGTCCCAGATCACGTAGCAGTCCATGACGTGCTCGCAGGCGATGCGGCGCACCGGGCCCTTGAGCGCGGGACGGAGCTGGATCTGCTTCGACATCTCCGGGTTGTCCTTCTCCGCGGCGCGCGTGACGGAGATGGCGTTGGCGACGTAGGAGAGCTTGCCGGAGAGGATGCCGCGGTTGTTCGACGACGGATCCCACGAGAAGACCTCGGCGGTCTCGGTCTGCTTGTACAGCTCGCGCATGAACTTCACGGCCTCGACGGTGTGCTTCGAGTTCAGCGTGACGTTGCCGTGCGCGTCCTGCTCGGAGCCGCCGAACGACCACAGCAGCGCGCGCATGGCCATGTTCGTGTCGAGCTCCTGGGAGAGCCCGATGCCGACGGGGTTGCCCATCTTCGGATTGTCCTTGATGGCCTTGCCGCCTTTGAGGAGGTCCTCCCACGTGTCGGGGCCGTGCGGGTAGCCGACCTGCGACCAGAGGTCGACGCGGTAGTTGCCGGGGTCGGGGACGTAGGAGTCGGAGAAGGCGAAGAACTTCTTCGTCTTCGGGTTGTAGGTGGACCGGTAGCCGAGCTCGATCGACTTGCCGTGCTTCTTCTGCACGTGGTCGTAGATCTCGCGGTGGTCGATGACCTGCTTCTCGTACGCGGCCGGCGGCGAGAGGAACATGAAGAGGTCGTGCCCCTTCTTGGCCGCGACCTCGGCGGCCGCGCGGGCGTTGATCTCGCCGATGGCGATGTGGTCGACGACGACGTTGGTGTTGTGCTTGGCGCCCCACTCCTTGGTGAAGACGCCGTCGAACCATTTGTCGTAGCCGGGGACGAAGTGGCTCCACTGGATGATCTTCAGCGTTTTCTGCTGGGCGAGGGCACGTTGGGGGAAGAGAAAGCCGGTGGTGAGTCCCGCCGCCGCGGCGGCGCCGCCCGTGATCTTGACGAATTTCCTCCTGGTGATTTTGTCGACGGACCGTTTCGACATGGGCATCTCCCTTCGTTCGCGATGTTCGACGGTGGATGGAGACGACGAAAACAGCGGGATCATACGCCCGAAACTTGCGGGCGCGGCAAGCCGTCCGAGGGGATATGAAAAGGATGGCCATTCTGCTCCTGACAGCGGCGACGGCCGGCGGCCGTCAAGGCCACGACGCCGGCCGGTCGTTAGCGATGTTGTCACCCCGAGCGTGAGCGAGGGGCCTGGGGGCGTGGGTGGCGCGATTCGTCCGCCACCCGCCCACCCAGGCCCCTCGCTCACGCTCGGGGTGACATGGGGCAATGGCGACGTCGTCAACGTCGCGCTCAAGCGGCCTTAGCCTCCTTTGCTTCGAAGCCGCCGGGACGCCGGCGCTCCGTTAGGAAGAAAAAATGCATTGCTGTCCCTCTTTACATTGCGAAGGAGGGACTTCATGGCTGCTCGCAAATTCTATCTTCCGGATAAGGCAGACATCCTCACCACCATCAAACCGGCTGCTCCGTCGAAAAAGAAAGGCGTCGCCGCCGCCGCGGCCGCCAAAGCGGCGCCGGCATTCAAGATCATCCGGACAAAGATCCTCGATCCTTACGAGACCGAGTTTCCGACCAATGTGATCAAAGCCATGACGGTGGTGGCGGCGGCGGCGGCGATCAGCGACAACTTCGCCGGCACGGCGCGCAGAGCGGCGAAGCTGTCGATCGCTCCCGGTCGGGTCGAGCCGTTCGACGGCACCGGCGATCTCCTCGACACGCTTCCCAGCCACAAGGCCATGAAAGCGCTGCATATCTCCACCGCCGCGAGCTCGAATCGCGTCAAGGAGGAGAAGAAAAACGTCGGCTTCGACGCTTGGCTGTACGCCGCCAGCCGCGAGGCGGACAACGACTTTCACCTCATCCTCGGCGGCGACCCCGATTCCGGCGACGACCCGCGCTTCATGAATGCCGAAGTCTCCGGCTTGCCGCCGGACGATCCGCCGCGGGCGCAGTTCCAGGACGTCCGCGACTCCTTCGCCAGCATCGTCACCACGACGCCGGGCATCGGCTACGATTTCTACGATCCGCCGATCCCGGTCTCTGTCGAGGGATCGCTTTTCTGGGATGCCTCGCACGCGACCGGAGCGAGGCCCGGTCCGCCGTCGGCGAAGCCGAAGACGGTGTGGGAGGTCCACGCGATCACGAGCATCCAGGCGCGATGACGCCATGGCCACGAAGCGAACGACGAAGAAGCCGTATCTGCCGGATGCGAAGGACGTCGTCGAGGTGATCGACGTCCCGGCGAAGAAGCCGTTTCGCATCCTGCGAACGAACATCGTCGATCCCTACGACAAGCCGAAGAAAACGCGGCGGCCGCGGAAACGCTGAGGACAGCGTGGCAGCCATCGTCGTCGCCGCGTACGTTTCCGTCCTGCTGGCCGAGCTCGCCGGAGACCGGTCGATGGTCGCGATGGCATCGCTGACGGCGCGATTTCGCCCGCTGCCGGTCTTCTGCGGCGCCGCCCCCGCGTACGCGCTGAAGATGCTCGCCGCCGTCCTCCTCGCCGGCGCCGTTTCGCGCCTCGGACATGGGACCATCGCGGTCGTGAGCTGCGCGACGTGGCTGATCACCGCCTGGATCGTCGGGCGGCGCGACGACGAGCGTGACCACGCCGGCGCCTTCGCGCGGCTGCGACATCCATCGGCCGTCGCCTTCGCGTCCATCGCCTTTACGGAGTGGGGCGATCCCGGTCAGCTGACGGCGGCGCTCATCGCCGCGAGCAGCAAAGCGCCGCTGCTCGTCTGGGGCGGCGCCACGGCGGCGCTGCTGACGAAGTCCGCCGCCGCGATGGTCCTCGGCGTCACGGTGCGCCGCTACGTCGCGCTGGCACGGCTGCGCTTCGCCGTGGCGGCATTCTGCGTCGTCAACGCTGCGCTGGCGGTGATTCGCCCGTAGATTTTTTCGCGAACGCCCACGTTCCCAGCAGCCACAGCACGCCGAAGGTGATGGCCATGTCGGCCACGTTGAAGACGCCGGTGTGCAGCGGGCCGGCCTGCAGGTAGATGAAGTCGGTGACGCGGCCGCCGAAGCGGATGCGGTCGATCAGATTGCCGACGCCGCCGCCGACGATGAAGGCGAGGGCGACGTCGTCGCCGTGCGCGGTGATCTTGCCGCGCCACAGCACGACGATCGCGGCGATCAGACCGATGGCCACGACCACGTCGAAGATCACCGTGCGCAGGTGCGAGGGCAGGTTCGAGCCGAGCGACAAGAACGCGCCGGCGTTCTCCGTGTAGACCAGCGTGATCAGGCGGCCGAGGACGTGGCGGGGCAGGAAGTCGCCGAGCGTGGCGCGGACGATGCGCTTCGTCGTCTGGTCGAGCAGCAGGACGGCGGCGATGATCACTGCGTAGAGGATGCGTTTCATCACATTCTGGGAGCGCCGCGTCCCGGCGGCTGGCTAAGAGGCGTCTCGCCTCGAGGCGGCGGGACGCCGCCGGGCCAGCCGGCGGGACGCCGGCGCTCCGTATCACATCACGGTTTCGGGTACTCGGCCCTCGCGCTCGCTCCAGGAGCGGATCGTCGACACGTTCTGGAACCCGCGCGGCAGCTTCAGCCCGCGCTGGGCGCGCTTGCCCGCGTACGCGGCCAGGTCGTCGCCCTTCAGGTTCGTGTAGCGCTTCCCGGCGTGCACCACCAGCGTCCCGTCCTGCGCCACGACGGCCGTGGCGATCACCTTCTCCGGGAAGAGCTCCGTCTTGTGCAGCTTGATCGTCTGCACCCCTTTGCCGCGGGCGAGCTGCGGCAGCTCGTCGGCGCCGAAGAGCAGCAGCTTCCCGCTCGTCGTCGCCGCGGCGATCCAGTCCGACTTCGTGTCGTGCACGCGCTGCGGGCGCAGCACGCTCGCCCCCTTGCCGGCGTTCACGATCGACTTCCCCGCTTTCAATCGCGTCATCATCTCCTCGAGGCGGACGATGAAGCCGTAGCCGTCGTCGGTCGTCAGCAGCCAGAGGTCGTCGGGCTCGCCCATCATGACGCCGGCGAAGGTCGCGCCGGCGGGCGGGGCCAGGAAGGCCGTCAGCGGCTCGCCGTGGCTCTTCGCCGACGGCAGCTCGTGCGCGGGCAGCGAGTACGCACGCCCGCTGGAGTCGATCAGCACGGCCAGCTGATTGCTGCGCCCACGCGCCGAGTGCAGGTAGGCGTCGCCCGACTTGTACTGCAGCGCGCTGGGGTCGAGGTCGTGGCCTTTCCCGGCGCGGATCCATCCCTTCTCCGACAACACGACCGTCACCGGCTCGCTCGGGATCAGGGCCGTGGCGTCGAGGGCCTTGGCCGCCTCGCGCTCGACGATCGGGGAGCGCCGCTTGTCGCCGAACTCCTCGGCGTCCTTGAGCAGCTCCTCGCGCACCTGCTTGCGGAGGCGCGCCTTCGATCCGAGGATTTTTTCGAGCTCGGTGCGCTCGGCCTGCAGCTTGGCCTGCTCGCCGCGGATCTGCATCTCCTCGAGCTTGTTGAGGTAGCGCAGCTTCAACTCCAGGATGGACTCGGCCTGCAGCTCGGACAGCTTGAAGCGCTTCATCAGCACCGGCTTCGGCTCGTCCTCGCGGCGGATGATCCGGATCACCTCGTCGACGTTGAGGTAGGCAACGAGGTAACCGTCGAGGATGTGCAGCCGGGCGTTGACGTGGTCGTAGCGGTGCTGCAGGCGCCGGCGCACGGTCTCGATGCGGAACTCCAGCCACTCCAGGAGAAGGTCCTTGAGCGCGAAGAGACGCGGCCGGCCGTCGAGGCCGATCATGTTCATGTTCACGCGGTAGGTGCGCTCGAGGTCGGTCGTGGCGAAGAGGTGGGTCATGAGCTCGTCGAGGTCGACGCGGTTCGAGCGCGGCTCGATGACCAGGCGCGTCGGGTACTCGTGGTCGCTCTCGTCGCGATAGTCCTCGATCATGGGCAGCTTCTTGGCCTGATGCTGGCTCTCGATCTGCGTCAGCACCTTCGCCGGCGAGACCTGGTACGGCATCGCCGTGATGACGATGTTCCCGTCCTCGATCTCCCACTTGGCGCGCTGGCGGATGCTGCCGTAGCCGGTCTTGTACATGTCGCGGATTTCCGCCGGCGGGGTGATGATCTCGGCGTCGGTCGGAAAATCGGGGCCTTTGACGTGCCTGGTGATCTGAGCGAGGGTGGCCTCGGGGTTGTCGAGGAGCTCGACGCAGGCGTTCACGACCTCGCGGACGTTGTGCGAGGGGATGTCGGTGGCCATGCCGACGGCGATCCCGGAGGCGCCGTTGAGAAGGACGTGCGGAAGGCGGGACGGGAGGAGCTTCGGCTCTTTGAGGGTGCCGTCGAAGTTCTGCCCCCACTCGACCGTGCCCTGCTCGAGCTCGGAAAGGAGGGTCTGCGAGAACTTGGCGAGCTTCGACTCGGTGTAGCGCATGGCCGCGAATTCTTTGGGGTCGTCGGGCGAGCCGAAGTTGCCCTGCCCGTCGACGAGCGGGTAGCGCATCGAGAAGTGCTGGGCCAGGAGGACCATGGCCTCGTAGCAGGCGCTGTCGCCGTGGGGATGGTATTTGCCGATGACGTCGCCGACGGTGCGCGCCGATTTCTTCGGCTTGGAGTTGGGCCCGAGCCCGAGCTCGGACATGGCGAAGATGATGCGCCGCTGCACGGGCTTGAGCCCGTCGGCGATGTGCGGGAGGGCGCGGTCGAGGATGACGTACATCGAGTAGTCGAGGTAGGCCTTCCTGGCGAACGTCGCCACCGGCTGCGCCTCGATGTCGGCGAGGGTGGGCGGCGGCGGAGCGAGGGGGAGCTGGTCTTTCGATTTGCGGGTGGGCATGGGTCCTTATTTGTCTCGGCCGCGCTCTTCGCGGATGATCTCGAGCTCGGCGATGGCTTCGAAATCTTTCGGGCGTCCGGCGGCGCGTTTGGCGGTAATGAGGTCGTCGAGAGCGAGAAAGCGACAGCGCAGTCCAAAAACCTCGGCGTCGACTGCGCGCGGCACAACGGCGTCATACGCGCCGATTCCCTGGACCTCGCCGAGACAATCGAATGGACCGGCATCCGTGGTCAATGTGAAGTTGAGCCCTCGCCGGACCGTCTCGCGCTCGAACCGGAACGGCAAACCAGGTGGCGCACCGCGAAGATAGGGATGTAACGGCTCGATCGCTCGTACGAGTCGCTCGATGTTTTCGCGCGTTCGACGATACAAGATATCGAGATCGAACGTGTTGCGCGCCGAGCCGTGATGAATGGCGGCAACGCCGCCAATGACGATGAATTCGACGCCGGCATCCGTCAGCGCCTGCAAGAGCGGCCGAAACGCGTTCACTTGCCCTTCTGCCGGGCGCGCTCACCGCTCTTTCGCACTTCTTCGGCGAAGCGCTGAGCGTCCTCGAGTCGCTGCAACCGCTGCGTCGGCGTCAGCTTCAGATTCTCGCGGATCAGCGTCCGGTCAACGTCGCGTTTGTACAGCTCGATGATGTCGTCGATGCTGCTGTGGGGTGTACTCATAGCACTCCGTGCCGCGACGCTTACGTTAACACGCTCTCCGCAAAGATCAGCCGGTTCCCGAACGGGTCCTTCACCCCGACCTCCCTCCCCCACGGCTGCTCGTTGATCCCGGGCCGCGCGTACTTGTACTGCTTCGCCGTCAGCTCGGCGTGGAAGGCGTCGAGCTCCGTCGTGTCGATGCGGATCGCGCCGCCGGGGCTGGCGTCGCCGTAGTGCTCCGACAGATGCAGCACGCAGCCGTCGCGCGACACCTGCATGTACAGCGGGAGATCGGCGTCGAAGCGGTGCTCCCAATCGATCGTGAAGCCGAGGAAATCGACGTAGAACTCGCGCGCCTTGGCCTCGTCGAAAATTCGGAGGATGGGGATGGAACGTATCATTCGGACCATGCACGTAATGTTAGCCGTCCTTCTCGCGCTCGATCCCGGCCTCGGCGCGCTGCACTGGAAAGTCTCCACGCCCCACGCCAAGGCCCAGGCCTACTTCGATCAGGGGATGAAGTACGTCTACGCCTTCAACCACGAGAAGGCCATCGCTTCCTTCAACGAGGCCACGCGCCGCGATCCCGAGCTGGCCATGGGCTACTGGGGCGCCGCGCTCGCCCTCGGGCCGAACATCAACATGGACGTCGATCGCGACCGCGAGAAGAAGGCCTACGACGCCGTGCACGAGGCGGAGAGGCACCTCGCGCGCGCGTCGGCGAAGGAGCGCGACCTCGTCGCCGCGCTGGCGAAGCGCTACACGAACGATCCGAGCGCCGACCTCAAGAAGCTCGCCGCCGACTACAGCAAAGCGATGGGCGAGGTCGCGGCGAAGTACCCGAACGACGACGACGTCGCCGTCCTCTACGCCGAGAGCATCATGGACCTCCGTCCGTGGAAGTTCTGGTCGCACGACGGCAAGCCGGCGCCCGGCACGGAGGAGGCCGCGAAGCAACTGGAGGCCGTGCTCCGCCGCAACCCGAACCACCTCGGCGCGAATCACTACCTCATCCACGTCGTCGAGGCCTCGCCGCATCCCGAGCGCGCCCTCGCCAGCGCCCAGCGCCTGCCGAAGCTCGCGCCGGCGGCCGGACACCTCGTGCACATGCCGGCGCACGTCTACGAGCGCACCGGCGACTACGCCGCGGCCGCCGCCGCGAACGCGCGCGCCGCCGAGGTCGACCGCGACTTCATCAAGAAGAACGGCGGCGAGAGCATCTACGCGATGATGTACTACAACCACAACCTGCAGTTCGGCGCGGCGGCGAACGCGATGACCGGCAACTTCGCCGAGGCCATGAAGCTGGCGAACGACGTGGCCGAGCACCTCGTGCCGATGCTCAAGGAGATGCCGCCGCTCGAGGTCGCCGCCGCGTATCCGGTGCAGGTGCTGACGCGCTTCGGCCGCTGGCGCGACGTGCTGAAGACGAAGCCGGTCGACGCCGGCCCGCTCTCCGCGGCGCTCTGGCTCTACGCGCACGGCAGCGCGCTCGCGCGGCTCGGCGACGTGAGCGGCGCGATGGCGGATCGAAAGGCGATGGACGCATGCCTCGCCAAGCTCACCGACGAGACCGGGCTGCTTCAGAACTCGTACAAAGCCGTCGGCGCGCTCGCCGCGCAGGTGCTCGACGCGCGCATCGACCTCGCGTCCGGCCGGACCGACGACGGCATCGCCGCGCTGCGAAAAGCGGTGGCGATGGAGGACACGCTCGACTACGACGAGCCGCAGGACTGGTGGAACCCGGTGCGCGAGACGCTCGGTGCCGCGCTGCTGCGCGCCGGACGTCCGGCCGAGGCGGAGCAAGTCTTCCGCGACGACCTCGGACGCAACCGCGGCAACCCGCGCTCGCTCTACGGGCTCGCCCAGGCGCTCAAGGCGCAGAAGAAGGACGCGGCGTCGACGACGGCGGCGTTCCGCGCGGCGTGGAAGGGCGGGACGCTCACGGTGGCGGACTACTGAGCGCGGCAGCGGCGCGGACGAAGTTCGGATCGATGTCGAGCGCGCGCTTCCACGCGGCCACGGCGGCGTCGCGCTGGCCGGCGGCGGCGCGCTGCTGTCCGAGGTGGAACCAGGCCAGGACGAAATTCGGGCGGCCGGCCACGGCGCGCTCGAACGCGGCGATGGCGTCGTCGCGGTCGCCGCGCTCGGCGAGCTGCAGGCCGAGGTTGTACTGCGTCTCCACGCGCCGCGGATCGAGCGCGGCGGCCTTGCGCAGCAGCGCGATCCCCTCGTCGCGTGCGCCGCGGTTCGCGCGCGCCAGGCCGAGCCACTCCAGCGCCAGCGGGTGGTCGGGGACGCGCGCGAGGATCAGGCGCGACGTCGCCTCGACGGCGTCGTAGCGCCGCTGCCGCAGCTCCGCGGCGGCGAGGTCGAAGTACGGCTCGACGTCGGGCGACGGCTTCGCGGCCAGGAGCGTTTCGAGCTGGCGCGCGGCGGATGCCGAGCCGGCGCGCAGCGCGGCGACGGCGCGGTAGAGCGGATCGGGGAGCTCGATGTCGGCGATCACCGGGTCGCGCTCCTCGCGCGGCGCGAGCAGCTTCGCGGCGTCGCGGACGATGCCGATGCGGTGATCGGTCATCACCACTCTGACGACGTCCTGCGTGCGCCGCTTCGGCATGTGGCACGACGCGCAGTCCTCGTTGGCGCGATGCGCGTTCTCGTGGCATTGCTTGCAGACGGGCGACACGTTCCCCGTCCTGCGATGCGGATCGTGGCAGCTGAGGCAGGAGAGCTTTCCGCCGCTCTCGCGGAAGCAGCGGCTCTGCTCGAGGCGGTACGGGTGATGGTTGATTTCGAAGCGGTCGGGGCGGGCGATCTCGGTGTCGACGATGTCGAGGCGCGCGAGGTAATCGATCAGCGGCTGGCCGGGACGATACGAGTCGATGTCGCGGCCGAAGCGGCGGACGCCGGGGATGGCCACCGACGGCTGCAGGTGGCACTCGTAGCAGACGTCGTTGCGCAGGCGGACGTCGAGGCGCGCCGGATTCACGATCGCTGCGCGCACCGCGGCGTTCTCCGCGCCGGCGTCGGCGAGGGCGACGTGCTCGGAGCCCGGGCCGTGGCAGCGCTGGCAGCCGATGCCCTCGGGCAGGATTGCCGGGAAGGTTTGATTGCTCCAGTAGGTGAGGCGAGACGCCTCACCGCCGGCCGGCGCAGACGCCGGCGCTCCGTACGCGTTGTGGCAGAAGAGGCATTCGTGCCGCGCGCGGCGCAGCACGCCGTCGTGGTCGCGGCGGTCGTAGCCGGGCGCCATCCCCCACTCCTTCGTCGGCGTGTACCAGGCCAGCGGAAGCTGATACAGCTCGCCGTTCGGCGTCTGGTAGAGGTACGTGCGGGCGTGGTGGCCCGAGCCGAGGATCCAGTCGACCGGCTGCTCGAACACGCTTTCGCCGCGCACGCGGCGGAAGATCAGGCGTCCGTCGCGCCAGCGCAACTCCATGACGTCGCCCGACTTCGCGTGCTTGAACGGGAGCTTCGCGAAGTCCTCGATGGCGTCGTCCTGCCGCGGGCGGTAGAACGACTTCGACATCCCGACGTCGTGGAACGTGTGGACGATCTTCTGATGGCAGGGAGTGCACTGGGCGTCGTTGACGAAGAGGGCCGCGAGGAGAGTGAAGAGCAAGTCTTTATTCTAGGACCTCGGCCTTGTTCCCCTCCTCGGTCAACCACTGCTTGCGGTCGTCGGCGCGCTTCTTGGCCAGCAGCATGTCGATGACCGAGTCGGCGCCGTCCTCGGCCTGCAGCGTCAGGCGCACCAGGCGCCGCGTGTCGGGCGACATCGTCGTCTCGCGCAGCTGCGTGGCGTTCATCTCGCCGAGGCCTTTGAAGCGCTGGATCTGGGGCTTCGCTCTGATTCCCTCGGCGGCGATGCGCTCGAGGATGCCGTCGCGCTCGTGATCGTCGAGCGCGTAGTAAACATTCTTCCCCACGTCGATCCGATACAGCGGCGGCATGGCCACGAAGACGTGTCCTTCCTCGACCAGCTTGCGGAAGTGGCGGACGAAGAGCGCCGTCAGCAGCGTGGCGATGTGCGCGCCGTCGGAGTCGGCGTCGGCGAGGATGCAGACCTTGCCGTAGCGGAGACCTTTCAGATCGTTCGAGCCGGGGTCGACGCCCAGGGCCACGGCGATGTCGTGCACCTCCTGCGAGGAGAGCACCTCGCTCGGATCGACCTCCCACGTGTTCAGGATCTTGCCGCGCAGGGGCATGATGGCCTGGAACTCGCGGTCGCGGGCCTGCTTGGCCGAGCCGCCGGCGGAGTCGCCTTCGACGAGGAAGAGCTCCGTCTGCCCGAGGTCGCTCGACGTGCAGTCGGCCAGCTTGCCGGGCAGAGCCGGGCCGGCGCCGATCTTCTTCCGCTCGACCTTTTTCCCCTGGCGCAGGCGCGTCATGGCCGCGGCGATGGCCACCTGGGCGATGCGCTCGCCGTCGGCGACGTTGTTGTTCAGCCAGAGCGAGAAGGCGTCCTGCGTGACGCCGTGCACGAACGCCGAGGCTTCGCGCGAGGAGAGGCGGTCCTTCGTCTGCCCCGTGAACTGCGGCTCGGTCATGCGCAGCGACAGGATGTAGCTGCAGCGCGACCAGACATCCTCGGGCGTCAGCTTCACGCCGCGCGGCAGGAGATTGCGCAGCTCGCAGAAATGGCGGATGGCCTCGGTCAGCCCGGTGCGGAAGCCGTTCACGTGCGTGCCGCCCTGCGTCGTCGGGATCAGATTCACGTACGACTCGGTGACGAGGTCGCTCTCGTCCGGCAGCCACACCACGGCCCAGTCGACTTCCTCGTTCGTTCCCTTGAAGTGCCCGACGTACGGCTCCTCGGGGAGCGTCGTGGCGTCGGCGAGCTCCGACATCAGGTACGCCGGCAGCCCGTTCTCGTAGTACCACTCCTCGCTCTCGGCGGGATCGACTTCGCTCACAAAGCGCATGCGCAGCCCCGGCGCCAGCACGGCCTTGGCGCGCATGACGTGCTTGAGCCGCGGCACGCTGAACTTCGGCGAGTCGAAGAATTTCTCGTCCGGCCAGAAGCGGATGGTCGTGCCGGTGTTGCGCTTCCCGACCGTGCCGGCCACCTTCAGCTCCTGCTTCTTCTTCCCGTCGGCATACCACATGAAGTATTCGTGGCCGTCGCGGCGCACCCACACCTGCAGTTTTTTCGAGAGGGCGTTGACGACGGAGACGCCGACGCCGTGCAGGCCGCCGGAGAAGCGGTAGTTCTTGTCGGTGAACTTCGCGCCGGCGTGCAGGCGGGTGAGGATGACCTCCACGCCGCTGACGCCTTCCTTAGCGTGCTTGTCGACGGGCATGCCGCGGCCGTCGTCGGAGACGGTGATCGAGCCGTCGTCGTGCAGCGTTGCGACGATTTCCTTGGCGAAGCCGGCGATGGCTTCGTCGGCGGAGTTGTCGATCACCTCCTGGGCGAGGTGGTTCGGCCGCTCCGTGCTCGTGTACATGCCGGGCCGCTTGCGCACGGGCTCGAGGCCGGTGAGGACTTCGATGGAGGAGGAGTCGTAGGAGGTCATTCGCGGGGGCGAATGATAGCGGTCTTCTATGGCCGATTACCCGCCGACGACATCGGCGCGCCCGCCGCGGTCACCGGAGCCACCGGAATCACCTTCGGCGCGGGCTTGTCGGTGCCACCGGCGCTCTGCACGGCCTGGGCGTCGTTCAGGAAAGCCACCTTGCCGTCGGCGTGCTGCGGGTCGGCGTTGAAGATGCGCGACGGCGTGGCTGTGATGATCTGCTCGAGCTCCGCCGGCGTCAGCGACGGCCGCTCCGAGAGAAGCCGCGCGGCGATGCCGGAGATGATCGGCGCGGCGAACGACGTGCCGGAGCGGAGGTTCGGCCGCGTCCCGCGGTACTCGTCCTTCGCCGTGATCGTGGCGCTGAGCACGCCCTCCGACGGCGCCAGGATCTCCAGCCCGCCGCGGCACGCCCCCGGCCACCAGCTGTTCTCCGCCGTCATCCCGCCGACGGTGATGACGCCGTCGATGGCCCGGCCGAGCGTGGCCGGGAAGCGGTCGACGATCCCGCCGCGGCCGCAGCCGTTGTCGACGTTGTTCCCCGCCACGACGAAGAGGAACTTCTTCCCGTTCGGATCGGGACGGCCGTTCGCGTCGACGCCGGCGACCATCTCCCGGATCTTCTTCTCCACCGCGGCGAACGGCACCGGCGACGCGTCGGGGCTCCCCTGCAGGCGCTCCAGCACCCAGCCGCTGATGTTCACGATCGCCGTCCGGAACGGCGGCGTGGCCGGGTCCCAGGCGTGGCGGATGATGATGTTGAGCCCGTCGAGGTAGGTGCGCGTCGTGGCCAGCGCCGACTCGTTCATGACCCGGATCGACACGATGTCCGCCTCGGGCGCCACGCCGACGCGCGCGCCGGCCACGAGCGAGGCCACGCTCGTGCCGTGCGAGGCGCCGGTGAGCTCGTTGAAGTTGTCGTAGCACGGCGCCAGCGCTTTGTTCGCGCTCGCGCAGCGCGACGCCCCGATCGTCACCGACTTCGCGGCGTCGAAGCCGGCGATCACGCGTGGGCCCGCCGGCGTGGCGAACTCATCGTGCCCGGCCATGACGCCGGTGTCCATCACGTAGACCACGCTGCCGGCGCCGCCGTGGCGGCGGTGGTAGAGGCCGTCAAGGTTGGCGTCCGTCTGATCGATGCGGTCGAGGTGCCAGAGGGTGTTCGGGGCCGCCGGATCGCCGCAGTCGCCGAGGCGGGCGGAGGAGTGCATCTCGTCGAGGGGAACCTCGGTCTCCCGGCAGTGGGTCGAGACCGCGTCCGGCGGGGCGCCGGACAAAGCAACAGCGAATAAGAAAGAGGCCGCGCAGGCGGCCAACGTCTTTCGCAACTCGTTCCCTCAGTTTTCGATTTGGACGACTTCAAACAGCGTGCGCCAGGCGGGACAAAATGGCAAGTGAATTTATTCTGTGAACATGAGGATCGCTCTCCCCACGGCCGCGTTTGTCATCGCCTTGTTGCTGCGCCTCGGCAACGCCGCGACGTGGCAGCTCGCGCCGGTCGACGAGCTGTACCACCTCAAGCGGATGACGCATTTCGTCGACTTCGATCCCGACCGCGGCGCCTTCTGCCCCTGGCCGCCGCTCTACGACCGGCTCCTCGGCGGCTTCGCGCACCTGACCGGCGCGACGACGCAGGCCGAGGTGCTGGCGCGCGTGAAATGGATCCCGCCGGTCGGCGGCGCGCTCTTCGTCGCCTTCGCCGTGGCGTGGATCGACCGGCGCTACGGGCGGGCGGCGGCGGTGGCGGTGGGAGTGGCGCTGGCGGCATCGCCGTTCATCGTGACGCAGTCGTGGGTGGGGAGCATCGATCATCATTGGACGGAGCCGATCTTTGTCTTTGCGATCGTCGTCGGCGTCGTCGAACGACGGGCGCTCTTGCTCGCGGTCGCCTTGACCGCGGCCATGTTCGTCCAGACCGCGCTGCTCGTCGCCGCCGCGCTCGCCTTCGTCATTCTTTTTTTCACGAGCGACGGCCGCGAAGGGGCGATCGCCTTCGGCACCGGCGCAATCGCCTTCGCCCTCTACCGCGCCACCCGCCCGCCCGGCTACCCCGACAACGCCTGGTTCCTCGGCTGGACGCACGCGGCGCTTTTTGCGGCGGCGGCCGTGGCGTGTGCGTACCTGGCGTGGCGCGGCTCACGCCTTTTCGCCCTCCTCGCCGGCGCTTGCGTCGTCCTGGCGACCCCCACCGCCCCCGCCGCCCTCCTCGGCGGCTCGCACTTCTTCGGCGGCGAGCACTGGCTGCAGACCATCAGCGAGTTCCAGCCGCTCTGGAAGGCGCACGGCGACGACCTCCTCTCCATCGCCGCCGGGCTCGGCGCCGGCGCCATCCTCGCCTGGCCGCTCCTGCGCCGCGAGTGGCGCGTGGCCGCGTTCGCCATCCTCTATCTATTGCTCACCATCACCTCGCGGCGCTTCTGGAGCGTCTCCATCCCCATGCTCGCCGTCGCCGGCGCCATCGAGGCCGCCCGCCGGAACCGCCTCGCCCTCGCCGCCGTCGCCCTCATCCCGCCGATCCAGTTCGCGCTCTGGATGCTTTATCCGCAGCCGCCGGTGGCGAGCGCGTACAGGCCGTGGTTCGCGGCCGCACGATTCATGCACGGGCAGCCGTCCGGCCGCGTGCTCGCCCCGTGGTCGGTGGGGCACCTGATCGACGTCGTGGGTGGGCGCGCGGTCATCGTCGACAACTTCGGCACCATGCCTGACGAGATCGCCTTCGAGCGCGCGCACGACGCCATCCTCACCACGCACGAGGAGTCGCTGGCGCGCTACTGCGACGAGAACGGCATCCGCTTCGTCGCCTACGACCGGCCCCGCGCCCTCCCCGCCGCGACCGCGATCGTCGGCGTCGACTTCCCGCCGAAGCTGGCCGCATCGACCGTCTGGCTGCGGGCCACGCGCGGCGCGCCGCTGCGCCTCTTCCGCCGCGTCTGGGCCGAGGACGGCATCGTCATCGTGGAGCGCCGATGACCGCCGAGCGCGTCCGCTGGATCTGGCTGCGCGCGCTCGGCTGCATCTTCTTCTCCGCCTTTTTCTCCCTCTACTTCCAGATCGAAGGGCTGATCGGCTCGCGCGGACTCCTTCCGGTGCGGACATACCTCGAGCAGCTGCGCGTCTATGCCGGGTGGAAGCGCTTCTGGCTCGCGCCGACGCTGTTGTGGATCCACCCGAGCGACGCCGCGCTGCAGGCCATCGTCTGGATCGGCCTCCTCGCCTCGGTCGCCATCATCCTCAACCTCTGGCCGCGCATCGCCATCGGCGTGGCCTGGATGGCCTTCCTCTCCTTCATCGCCGCGGCGCAGGACTTCGCCGGCTACCAGTCCGACGGCATGCTCCTCGAGGCCGGGCTCCTGTCGATCTTCTTCGCGCCGAGGGGGCTGCGGCCGGGCCTGGCCGCCGCGCAGCCGGTCAACGCCGGCGCGCTCTTCATGCTGCGCTGGGAGTGGTTCCGCATCTACTTCGAGTCGGGGCTGGTGAAGATCCTCAGCGGCGAGCCGCAGTGGCGCGACTTCACGGCCATGGACAAGTACTACGAGAACGGCCCGCTGCCGACGTGGATCGGCTGGTACGTCCAGCAGCGCCTCCCCCACTCGTTCCACGCCGGGACCGTCGCGTACACGCTGATCGCCGAGCTCTTCCTCGCCTGGCTGCTCTTCCTGCCGAAGCAGTCGCGCCGCATCGCCTTCGTCCTGACAACGCCGCTGCAGATCGCCATCATCCTCACCGCGAACTACGCCTTCCTCAACTACCTCGTGCTCTTTCTCGGCGTGCTCCTCCTCCTTCCCGCGCCCGCGCCCGCGCCCGCGCCCGCGCCCGCGCCCGAAACCCCGCTCTACCAGAAAGTCATCTTCGCCATCCTCTTCATCACCACCATCTTCAGCTTCTTCGTTCGCGCCTTCCCGCTCGTCACCTTGTTCGCGCCGTTCCGCGTGGCCGACAGCTACGGCCTCTTCGCCGTCATGACCCGAGCCCGCTACGAGATCGAGTTCCAGGGCTCGAACGACGGCGAGCACTGGATCGCCTATCCGTTCCGCTTCAAGCCCCAGGACCCGACGAAGCGGCCCGGCATCTACGCCCCCTACCATCCGCGCTTCGACTGGAACCTCTGGTTCGCCTCCCTCGGCGACTACACGGAGAATCCCTTCGTGCTGAACTGCGAGGCCCAGTTGCTCGAGAATTCGCCGCCGGTGCTGCGCCTCTTCGCCGGCAATCCGTTCGGAGCGCGCCCGCCGGCGATGGTGCGCGCGGTGAGGTGGCAGTACTGGTTCACCACGCCCGCCGAGCGCGCCCGCACCGGCGCCTGGTGGAACCGCAAGCTCCTCGGCCTCTACGCGCCGGCGATCTCCAGATGAATTACCTCGCGCACCTCTTCCTCGCCGGCGACAGCGCGGAGTCGATGATCGGCAACCTCGCCGGCGACTTCGTCAAAGGTCCGGTCCGCGGCGACGACGCGATCTCGGCGGGGATCCGCCATCATCGAAAGATCGACGCCTTCACCGACACCCATCCCAGCGTCGCCGCGTTTCGCCGCGTCCTCATCCCCGACCACGGCCATTACGCGCGCGTCATCGCCGACGTCTTCTTCGATCACTTCCTCGCCAACGACTTCGATCGCTACAGCGCCGAGACGCTGGAGGCCTTCGTCGCGCGCGTGCACGCGACGCTCGACCCGCACGCGCACGCGCTGCCGGGGCGGCTGAGCCTCGTCTATCCGTACATGCGCGACCAGCAGTGGCTGCTGTCGTACCGCGAGGTCGCCGGCATCCGCTTGGCGCTGACGAACCTGTCGCGGCGCCTCTCGCGCCGGCCGCGCCTGGAGCTCGCCACGCATCACCTCATCGACTCGCGGGACGAGCTGCAGCGGCGCTTCGACGAGTTCTTCCCAGACTTGATCGAATTTTCGACACGTGTCTGATTTAACAACATGACGCATGCACAATTATCAATAAAATCAATAGTTTAGCGCTGGTTCGACTATTGGACATGTAGGACTTCCGAAAGGAAGTCCGACCATGCTCCTCGCCATCGCCTTCGCCCTCGCCGCCGGCTCCTCACCGCACGAATGGGCCGCCGCCTATCAAAACGTGCCGAACCGCGGCGGCCGCGCGACTTTCAACGTCTGGAATCCCTACGTCGAGCAGTCCGGCGAATTCTCGCTCGCCCAAATCTGGCTCCTCGGCGGCACGACCAAGGGCCAGCAGACGCTCGAAGCCGGATGGCACGTCTTCCCCAGCCTCTACGGCGACACGCGCACGCATCTCTTCATCTACGACGGCAAGTGCTACAACCTCGCGTGCGGCAGCTTCGTCCAGACCAACTCCGCGGTCGTTCTCGGCGGGCCGCTGGAGTGCACGAGCGCCGACGGCGGCCCGCAGTGCGAGATCACTCTCGAGTACTCGCGCTCCGGCTCGGGCGACTGGTGGCTCCGCGTCAACGACGTCCAGGTCGGCTATTACCCAGCCGCGAACTTCGATCCCGCCGGACTCGGGTTCAACTCCACGACGATCGAAGTCGGCGGCGAGATCGTCAACGCCGCCACGCCGAGCCACACGGCCACGACCATGGGCAGCGGCCGCCCGCCGATCGATGGCTACGGCCACGCCGCCTACGTGCGGAACATCCAGTACCTCGACATGGGGAACACCTACCAGCCGGCGACGTCGCTGAGCACCACGCCGGCGAACACATACCAGAGCGTGCTGGTCAATCCGGCCCGCGACGCGTTCTGGGGCGGCGGGTCGATCTTCTTCGGCGGACCTGGGCGGCCGATCGCCGAGACCACGCTGCGGGCCGCGTCGGCGTCGGCGACGACGGTCGTCACGCCGTCGGCGCTGACGATCGCCTACACGATCGACTCGACGCTCGCGGAGAACGTCATCGTCGGCGCGGAGCTGCAGGGGCGGGCGATCTTCACCGGCGACCGCCGCGCCGCATTGGCGGCGGGGACGAACGCCGTCGTGCGTGCCTTCGAAGTGCCGTCGAACATCGCCCCGGGCACGTACGACCTCAGCGTGATGATGTGGCGCGACCGCAACGGCAACGGCGTGATCGACAACGGCGACGATCTCCTCGGCTCGCGGACGTATCCGGCCTCGGTCACGGTCGTGCAGCCGCGCAAGCGGGCCTCGCGGTAGCGTTATGCTGCGCGCATGAAGAGCGTTCAGGAAACGTACGCGCCGCAGAACCGCTGCTTCGGCTGCGGCCCCGCGAACGAGAAAGGGCTGCGCATCCGCAGCTTCGAGGAGGGCGACGAGCTGGTTTGCACCTGGTCGCCCGAGCCGCACCACGCCGCGTTCGACGACGTCCTCAACGGCGGCATCATCGGCGCGCTGCTCGACTGCCACAGCAACTGGGCCGCGACGGTGCACCTGATGCGCAAGAGCGGCAGCGGCACCCCGCCCTGCACCGTGACCTCCGACTTCCACGTTTTCCTGAAACGCCCCACGCCGATGAACGTGCCGGTGCACCTGCGCGCACGCGTCGTCGAGTCGAGCGAGGACCGCGCCGTCGTCGAGGCCTCACTCGAAGCGAACGGCAAGGTTACGGCGACGTGCCGCGGGACGTTCGTGGCGGTGAAGGAGGGGCATCCGGCGTACCACAGGTGGTGAAGGGGAACAGGGAACAGGGAACAGGTGACAGGTCATCTGTCATCTGTCGCCTGTCACCTGTCGCCTGACACCTACTTCGGCGGCGTCCACCTCTTCCAAATCTCCGTCACATCGAAATACACCTTGTGCAGCGAGCCGTCCGGCAGCTCCACCGTGATCGTCTTGATCTGCCGTTCGCCGGCGTGGCCGACGCCCCAGCTGTGGCGGCGGAAGCGGCCGTAGCGGTCGTAGATCCAGTTGTTCTCGAAGTCGATCCCTTCGTTCGGCGCGTCGGCCGGCACAGCCACCGCCGTCTCCACCGAGTCGCCGGCGCGGTCGATGAGTGCTGCTGCCGGCGTCACTTTTTCGGGAGGCTTCGGGGCGGCCGCGCAGCCGGCCAGGAAAATCGCCACTACGATCGTTTTTCGCATCCCAGCTCTTCCGCCAATCGAACGTAGGTATCGTATCGCGCGCGGCTCAGCTCTCCGCGCTCCACGCGCTCCTTCACCTCGCATGCCGGCTCGTGCAGGTGCGTGCAGTCGTTGAAGCGGCAGAGCTCCGCGGCCTCCTCGAATTCGGGGAACGACTCGCGCAGCGCGCGCGGCGTCAGGTCCCAGAGGCCGAACTCGCGGATGCCGGGCGTGTCGATGATCAGCGTGCCGCCGCCGAGGTCGTGCAGCGTTGAGGACGTCGTCGTGTGCCGGCCGGTTCCGCGGCGGTGCACGTCGCCCGTGGCGATCCGCAGGCGCTCGTCGAGGGCGTTGAGGAGCGACGACTTCCCGACGCCGCTGTGGCCGACCAGCGCCGAGGTCTTGCCGGCGAGCGCGGAGCGGAGCGCGTCGAGGCCTTCGCCCGTTTTCGTCGAGCAGGCCATCACCGGGACGCCGAGGTCCTCGTAGTCGCGCAGCGGCGTGAGATCGCGGTCGAGATCGACCTTATTGGCGACGATGAGCGGCGCCGCGCCGCCGCGCTGGATCGCGATCAGGTAGCGGTCGATCAGGCGCGGGCGCAGCGGCGGCGACTTCATCGACACCACGCTCGCCACGACGTCGATGTTCGCGGCGATGAGCCGCTGCAGGTACGGGTTCAGCGGATCGGGGCGCGACAGCACCGTCCGCCGCGGCAGGATCGCCGCCAGGCGCCCGTTCTCGTCGAGCAGCACCCGGTCGCCGACGGCGAGGGCGCTCTTCTGTCGCGCGGCGATCTCCGGCGGCACGGCGACGTCGAGCTCCGCGCCATCGCGGAAGACGCGGCAGCGCGCGCTCGTCACGTTGATGATCATCGCCGCCGCGGCGGGATCGACGCCGGCGAGCGCAGGATCGTCGAAGAGGTGCCGTAGCGCCTCGATCTGTTCCGACGGCCGCGTCCGCCTGCGCGCAGCCGTGGCGTCGTCGTGCAGCTCGTCCCACTCCTCGCCGCGCGCGCTCTTGGCCCGCGCGCCGCGTCCGCGCTTGCGAAGACTCATCGTTTACAATGTCTCCCGTCCAAAATCAGTGCTTTTGCGAGGCGCTTCGATGTCGCGAATCGAGAAGCCGTACATCCTCCTCGTCGATGATAACGAAGCAACGTGCGCGCTCATGACGGCGCTGCTGCAGCGCGAGTTCGCCGTCGAGGTCGCCGGCGACGGCCACGCCGCCATCGAGCAGCTCAAAACCAGGACGTACGACGCCATTCTCCTCGACCTGCGCATGCCTCGGCTCGACGGCTTCGGCGTCCTCGACCATCTCAAGGAACATTCGCCCGAGACGCTCAAGCGCGTCCTCATCGTCAGCGGCGCGCTGCACGACCGCGAGGTCGAGCGCCTCCGCGATTACGACGTCTGCGGCGTGATCCGCAAGCCGTTCGAGGTCGACGTGCTGCTCGACGCCGTGAAGAGTTGCGCCGGCATGACCGGCGGGGGCTTCGGCAAGGTGCTGCCGATGGTGTTGTTGATCGCCGATCTGCTCAGGCAGGCGCGTTGGTGAGCAGCAGCGCGAACAACGACCCGCCCGCCGCCATGGCCAGGGCCATCGCCTCCAGCGACATCCGCCAGCGAATCTCCGCGCACGCCGCCACCACGTTCGCGATCTCCTCGGCGTCGAAAGGCTTGCGGATGATGCCGTGTACCGTCGCGGCATCGAGCTGATCGACGACGTTGTGCGCCGCGCCGGTGACGACCAGCACGACCGGCCGCGGCGTCAGCGCGCTGAGCTTCTCGACCACGGCGAAGCCGTCGATCACCGGCATGAGCAGGTCGAGCACGATCACGCCGTACGGCTGCGACTCGATCAGGGCAAGCGCTTCCTCCCCGTCGCCCGCTTCGTCGACGACGAGCCCGCGTCCGAGAAGGACCGCGGACAACAGCTTCCGCGTGCCGTCGTCATCGTCGACGACGAGCACACGCTTCTGCTGCTCCGCGCTCATCGAGGTTCTGCCCACTGCTGAATTCCGCACAATCTGCATCGCGTCAAGACCCTTGTCAAACTCTACCGCACCCCTTCGCGGAACGACGGATAGGGATCGAAGTCGACCGGCACGTCCTTCGCCGCCTCCAGCGCGGCGCGCAGCTCCGGCGGCATCTTGTCGTACTTCGCGAACCACGCCTCGGCGCGGGCGCGGTCGCCCGTGGCCTCGATCTCCAGCAGCTCCTTCGTCAGCGCCGCGATCGCGTCGCCGATCTTCGCGTAGTCGACGATGTAGCGCCCCGAGGGCTCGTGGATGACGGCGCCGCGCTCCGTCAGGAAATTGAATTCCATCATCTCCGCGCGGCCGTGCGCCTCCGCCGTGCCGAAGCGCACGGTGCGGAAGATGCCGCCGACGTACGACGCGTAGTACTCTTCGAGACGCTCCTTCGGCAGCGCCCCGTGATCGACGAGCCACTTCAGCCCGTACATGCCGGTCACGTCCGCCTTCGCTTCCTCGAGGCCGGAGTACGCCGGGCCGATGGCCTCGCGGACGTCGATGCGCTTGCCGTTCTGCCGCGCGAAGGCCGGGCCGAGGCCGTGCGAGATCTCGTGCATCATCACCATCGTCAGATAGCTGTCGGCGGTGACGTGTGCGGCCAGGTCGGGGCGCATCAGCAGGCGCGCCACCGGCAGGATCACGTAGTCGACGCGCGCGTCCATATAGTTCTTGAAGAAAATTTTCTTGCTGCCGACCTTCTCGTGGATGCGCGGATCGTTCGGCAGGTTGTCGGCCGCGGCCTGGTAGCCGTGGCGCAGATCGCCGGCGCGGAACGGCGCGTCCATCACCTCCATCGGCGAGGCGAAGCCCTTCTTCGACGGCCGGTCCTCGGCCGCGAGCGGCAGCGCGTCCTGGATGTCGGGAACATACTTCTGGAAGACGGCGAGTTTGCGGCTTTCCTCTTCGTTGCGGATCAAGAGCGACGCGCCGTACGAGGTCTTCACGCCGAGGAGATCGTCGAGATACGTCTCGTACGGCGCAAAGATGATGTCGAACTTCGGATTCTCCAGGCGCACCCAGGCCAGATCGCTCGGGTAGTAGTCGTCGCTGAGCAGAGCGTCGGCGCGCATGCGCAGGAACTTGGCGAAGGCCTTGTCGTCGCTGCTCGCAGCGGCGTTGCGCAGATGCTGCGCGGCGGACGTGAGCCACTTCTTGTACTTGACGTGGTACGGCACCGTGCGCAGCTTCAGAGGATTGCGGCTCACGAGCTCGACGACGGTGCGCTCGTCGTAGATCTTGTCTTTTTCGTTCGGGTGGGCCTTGACGTAGGCCTCGATCTCGTCGCGCGTGATGCCTTTCGGAAAGAGATGCCGGCCCGGCGGATCGGGCTCGTGCCCGATGAACGGCTCGTTGTCCTTGATCTGATCGAAGCGGCTGCCGTTGATCCAGAGGTAGCGCCGGAGCGCCTTCGCCTTCGGATTCTTGTCGCCGGCGAGTCCCTGCCAGATGGCGATGTCATCCGGGTTGTTCTGCCGCCAATAGATGTCCTCGAGGTCGCGCAGCGCGGCCACGAGTTCGTTGACGAGGCGCACCTCGCGCTTGCTGTAGCCCTCGAAGGTAAACGGCATCTCCACCGGCTTGAACCTGGCCAGGCGCTGCTCGATGTCGGGGGCGACGTCGGACCAATCGACGGCGGGCTTCGCCGCCGCGAGCATGGCCGCGGCGATGAATAGGACCGCAAGTTTTTTCATGGGGCGGGATTGTACGCTGAGGAGGTGAGCGCCGCCCCGAACTCCTCCGCCGGCACTGGCTTGCTGTAGAGGAACCCCTGGATCGTCTCGCACTGCTCGCGCTTGAGGAAGTCGAGCTGCTCCTCGGTCTCCACCCCTTCGGCGATCACGCTGAGCTTCAGCGCGCGGGCCATGGAGATCACCGCCGTGACGATGGCGGCGTCGTTCGACGAGTGGGCCAGGTCGCGCACGAAGTTCTGGTCGATCTTCACCGTGTCGATCGGGAAGCGCTTCAGATAGCTCAGCGACGAGTAGCCGGTGCCGAAGTCGTCGATGGAGATGCGCACGCCCATCTCCTTCAGCTTGCGCATGATCGACAGCGACTGCTCGGCGTTCTGCATCGCCGTCGACTCCGTGATCTCGATGTCGAGCAGCGTCGCGGCCATGCCGGTCTCGGCCAGCACGCGCTCGATCATGGCCGGCAGGTCGCGCTGCTGGAACTGCCGCGGCGAGAGGTTCACGGCGATGCGCAGCCGCTCGTGCCCGCCGTCGTGCCACTGCTTCATCTGCGCGCAGGCCGTACGCAGGATCCACTCCCCCATCGGCACGATCAGCCCGCACTCCTCGGCGATGTGGATGAAGTCGTCCGGCCCCATCAGCCCGTTGTCGGGATGCCGCCAGCGCACCAGGGCCTCGGCGCCGACGATCTCGCGCGAGCCGAGGTCGATGATCGGCTGGTAGTGGACCACGAGCTCCTCGCGCTCCAACGCGTGGTGCAGGCTGGCCTCGATCGACAGCCGTCCCACGGCCAGGTCGAACGCATCCGTCGTCGAGTACTGGAAGTTGTTCCGCCCCGCTTCCTTGGCGCGGTACATGGCCCGGTCGGCATTCTTGAGCAGCGTCTCCGCGTCCGTGCCGTCATCGGGAAACATGGCGATGCCGAGCGACGTCGTGACGAAGAGCTCGTGTCCGTCGACCGTCACGGGCTGCGCGACCGTCTCCAGCACCTTCTGGGCGACGACGCCGGCGGCGCGGCGGTCGCTCGTCTCGGAGACGAGGACGGTGAACTCGTCGCCGCCCATGCGCGCCACGGTGTCCTCGGCGCGCACACAGCCGACCAGGCGGTCGGCGATGGCCTGCAGCAGCGCATCCCCGACCGTGTGCCCGAGCGTGTCGTTGACGAGCTTGAACTGGTCGAGGTCGAGGAACATCACGGCGATGCCGCGCCGCTGCCGCCGCGCATGCGCGAGCGCGACGCCGATGCGGTCGCGGAAGAGGCGCCGGTTCGGCAGGCCGGTGACCACGTCGTGGAAGGCCTGAAACTCGATCTGCTCCTGCGCCGTCTTGCGCTCGGTGATGTCGATGATCGTCCCTTCCATCTCGCCGCGCGACTCGATCATCGTCACGTTCTCCAGCACCCACAGCTCCGAGCCGTCGGCGCGGCGCATGCGCGTCTCCACGTTCGTCAGCGACCCGCGCTCCCTCAGCTCGTTGAGCACGTTCTCGCGGTCCTGCGGATCGAAGTAGACGTCGCGCGCGCTGCGCTCGAGGAGCTCGTTGCGGTCGCGATAGCCGAAGATGCGCGCCAGGGCGTCGTTGCAGTCGAGGATGCGCCCGTCGAGGGTGGTGCGGAAGACGCCGGCGAGGTTGCGCTCGAAGAGGAGGCGGTAGCGCTCCTCGATCTCTTTCCGTTGGGAGATGTCGCGGGCCACGACCTGCACGGCCGGCTTGCCGTTGAAGACGAAGGCGATGGCCGCGACCTCGACCTCGACCACGCTGCCGTCGAGGCGGACGAACTTCTCCTCGATCATCGGCACGTCGCGCCCCTCGTCGAGCGTGCGCAGGCGCGCGGCCACGTTGGCGCGGGAGTCGGGATGGACGCGGTCGATGATCGGCGTGCCGATGAGGTCGTCCGCGCTCTCTGCGCCGAGGAGCTCGACGGCGGCGTTGTTGAGGAAGATGAAGCGGCGGTCGGCGTGGAGCATGATCGCGTCGGGCGAGAGCTCGACCAGGCTGCGGTAGCGCTCCTCGCTCTCGCGCACGAGCTGCTCGGCGCGCTGGCGCTCGGTGACGTCGACGGAGATGACCAGGCGCGCCCGCCGCCCGCCGGTGACGAACTCGTACGACGTGACCTCGGCGTAGAAGCTCGAGCCGTCTTTCTTGCGATGCCGGAACAGCGTCGGGGCCGTGCGCTCGCGCAGCTCCGTGAGCCGCGCGTGCATGCGCGGCAGCTCCTCGGCCGGCCGGATGTCGGTGATGCGCATGCGTAGGAACTCGTCCTTGGAGTAGCCGTACGTGCGCACGGCGGCATCGTTGACGGCCAGGAAGCGCAGGGTCTCGAAGTCGTAGATCCACATCGGCAGCGGATTGCCGTCGAAGAGCGTGCGGTAGCGGTGCTCGCTCTCGCGCATGGCCTGCTCGGCGCGGCGGCGCTCGGTCACGTCGCTGGCCACGTAGACCACGCCGAGCGGCGCGCCGTCGCGCCCGCGCAGGAACGACGACGCGGCGGCCACGTCGATGCGCGTCCCGTCCGCGGCCCGCCATCCCATGTTCCGCTCCAGCACGCCCATGCTGTGCAGCAGCTTGCCCGTGCTGATCTTCTCGCCCTCGTCGAAGATGGTCTTGAGCGGCCTGCCGACGAGATCGTCCTCCTTGTAGCCGAGCATCGAGCAGGCGGCGTGATTGGCGACGCGAATCTTCGCCTCGAGGTCGACGACGAGGACGGCGTTCTTCATCGTCGCCAGAATCTGCTCGGCGGCGAATTGCGGCGTGAGCTGCACCAGGCCGTAGCGCCAGATGGCGTTCGCGGCCAGGCCGACGAAGGCGAGCAGGGCCACGAAGCCGAGCGGAATGACGCCGACGCCGAACGCCGGCAGGAGGTTGACGGCGGAGAAGAAGCCGGCCACGCAGGCCACGAGGATGGCCCGCGCGCCGGCGCGGGTGAGCGGATCGTCGCCGCGCACGACGCGGGCGATGAGGCGGACGCCGGCCAGGAGCATGCCGGCGAAGACGGCGATCCAGGCCAGGTCGGCAAACGGCGTGCGGCCGTAGAAGCCCCAGGAGTAGCGCCGGACGTCGGGGATGATGACCGGCGACACCAGCGCGGCCACGGCGATGGCGGCGCAGAAGAGCCAGCAGGCGACGATGACGCCGGCGAGGGCGCTGGCGCGCTTGGTGTAGACGGCGGCGAAGTGGAAGATCGCTGCCGGGACGATGGCCGCCGAGGCCAGAGCGGCGCGGGAGAAGATCAGGGCCAGGGCGGCGTCGGGAGCGACGAAGGTGGCGGCGTCGAAGGCCAGCCAGCCGCTGGCGCCGAGGGTCATCAGAAAAAAGAGGCTGGAGAGGAGCGAGCCGCGGCCGCGCGCGACAACGGCGCCGCCGAGAAGAAAGATCGCGACGCTGGTGAAGAGCGTCGCGAGCGCAAGAGCATCGCTCGCGAGCCCGGCTGAGAGCGTGTGAATGGGCACGCAGGACCTGTAACCGAATGGTAGCGGGTTCCGCCGCCGATATCGTGAGCTGGATCACGCTGTCACCTCGCCATGTGAGCGCGTGCGGCCTGTCACTGCTGAAAGTTTGACCCGGTAGGGTTGGTGCCGACTTAATCACACCTCTCCAGAAGGCGTTCAAGAAAGAGACGCCCAAAGGAGTCTGTGATGAGAGGTAGAATGAAGGGAGTAGCGGTAATCACGATGTTGGCCCTCGTAAGCCCGGCTGTCCTGATGGCCCAGGACGATGTGCCGCAGATCATGCAGTCCTTCGACTTGGTGACGCCGCCGGGAAGTGCGGTCGTCGGCGTCGTGCATGTGGAGGACATCCGGATCGGCAATCACCGGCAGATCCACGCGGCGGTATCGACGATCGAGGGCTCCGCCGAATTCAGCTTCGACGGCCGAACCATCCGGATGGGCGACGGCTACGCCGTCACGCACGAGACGCTGGCGGACACAGCGCGCGTTTCGGTGATGCGCCTGACCGCTTCGACGCCGGATGGGGCGTCGGCGCCGTTAACGATCATCACGAATCATTCGACAGGCGAGATCTCGACTGCCGGCGGCGAACGATACAACCTGATGTTGCGAGGAAGCCGCGATGCTCATCTCATGAACCAGGTGCTGCCGTTGGTATTGACCCAAGCGCACTCCGCGGGGCGCCTGCGAACGATGGGCTTCAATGACTGCGCGCGCGCCTCGCTGGCATTTGCCGGCGCCACCCTGGGCCTGGAATTGGCCTGCGCGAGCCCCGTTCCCGGAGCCTGTGAGGTCGCGATCATTAGTTGGCTGGTGGCGTTGGATAGCCTCGCAACCAATTGTCCGGACGCGCAATACGACAACACAATCGGGTGGTGAAAATGATCAACCCAGACATCTTTCTCGCGCTGTTGGTTCCGCTGACCGCGTACTACCTCGGAAGCTGCATATGGCGGCTGCGGCAAAAGAAACCGGAGAATGACGCGGCCGTTTTCGGCGTGGTCATCTTGTTGTTCACGGTGTTGCTGGTCACCGCGACCCTGCATACGCCGGACACGCCGCTTCGCTTTGCCGCAAAAGCTTTCGTCGTCGTCGGGAACATCGCGGCAGCGATCCTCCGTCTCGTGGCCAGGCATCGGTTTGCGACATCGTAGAATGATCGTGGGGGGCGGCGGCGCCGCCCCCTGCAAGGAGCCGGATCGCATGCCTCACCACCCCCGCACCGGCCGCCACCCGCCCACCACCCGCCCGGCATCGATCACGTGATACGTGTCGTACATCGCCGCGGTGAGGCACGAGTGATTCGGCACGATGCGCAGGCGCGTGCCGACCGGCAGATGCGCCGCCGTCTCGATCTTCCCGTGCTCCTGCGACACCGCCACGAGCCGCGCGGCGATCGGCTGCAGCGCGAGATCGCAGACGACGCCGTAGCCGAAGTGCGGGTCGAGATGATCGGGGCCGAGGTCCTTCGAAAGCGCGAGCGCGCCGGCGTCGACGATTGCCGTCTGCCGCTCCGGGTACGCGCCGATCACCGTCGCCAGCACCGACACCGCCACGTCCGCCATCGCGCACGCGCCGATCGTGGCCTGGAAGGCGTCGTAGAACACGTAGTTGCCGGGGCGCACCTCGTCGGCGCTGCTGAAGTCGTCGATCACCGACAGCGTCGGCGTCGATCCGATGCTGCGCGTCACCTCGTCGAGCTCTTCACCGAGTAGAGCGCGGAAGCGCGTCAGGCACGTCGCCTCCTCGGCGGCGATGCGCCGGATGTCCTCCACGTCGCGGGCGTGGTACGAATGTCCGGCGTGCGTCAGCAGTCCCTGAAAGTGCACCGCGGGCGACTCAGCGATGGCCATCGCCAGGCGCGCGCTGTCGGGATCGGCCGGATCGACGCCGGCGCGGTGGTAGCCGCAGTCGACCTTCAGAAAGACGTCGAACGTCGTGTCGTGCGCGCGATGGAACTCCTCGATCGCGCGCAGCGCCGCCTCGCTGTCGATCAGCACGTTCAGCCGCTCGATCCGCCGCGCCAGCGCCGCCGCGCGCTCCAACTTCTCCGGCGCGATCGGCACCGCGTACGTGATGTCGCGGAAGCCGTGCTTCACGAACAGCTCCGCCTCCGCCAGCGTCGAGACCGTGATCGGACCCCATCCCCCGCCGTGCTGCAGGCGCGCCGCCTCGATCGTCTTGTGCGTCTTCACGTGCGGGCGGAACGCCGTGCCGGAGCGCAGCGCCTTCTGGCGCATGCGCGCGCAATTTCGTTCGACAATGTTCGCATCGACGAGGAACGCGGGCGTCGCTAGGCCATGAGAAAGATCATCCATATCGATATGGACGCATTCTACGCATCCGTCGAGCAGCGCGACCGGCCGGAGCTGCGCGGCAAGCCGGTCGTCGTCGGGTGGCCGGGCGAGCGCAGCGTCGTCTGCGCCGCCTCGTACGAGGCCCGCAAATTCGGCGTGCACTCGGCCATGCCGGCCACGCGCGCGCGGCGGCTCTGCCCCGAGGCCGAGTTCATCCATCCCGACTTCGAGAAATACCGCGCCGTGTCGCGACAGATCCGCGACATCTTCGAGCGCCACACGCCGCTGGTCGAGCCGCTTTCGCTCGACGAGGCCTACCTCGACGTGACGCACGAGCTGACCGGAATCCCGACGGCGACGGAGACCGCGGAGACGATCCGCGCCGAGATCCGCGCGGAGACGCAGCTGACCGCCTCGGCCGGCGTGGCGCCGAACAAGTTCCTGGCCAAGATCGCCTCGGACTGGAAAAAGCCCGACGGCCTCTTCGTCATCCGCCCGCATCAGGTCGAGCGCTTTCTTGTCGCGCTGCCGGTGCGGAAGATCCCCGGCGTCGGCAAGGCCACCGAGGCCGTGATGACGGAGATGGGCGTGGCCACCGTCGGCGACCTGCAGCGCTTCACGCAGGAGCAGCTCGTCGAGCGCTTCGGCAAGTGGGGCACGCGGCTGTGGGAGCTGGCGCGCGGCATCGACGAGAATCCGGTCGAGCCGAACCGCGAGCGGAAGTCGTACTCGAGCGAGAACACGTTCCGCACCGACATCACGATGGCCGAGGTGGCCGACTACATCCGCGGCGAGGCCGAGTCGCTCTTCAACGCCCTGACGGAGCGGAAGCTCCTCGGACGGACGATCACGGTGAAGCTGCGCACAGGCGACTTCAAGACCGCCACACGGCGGACGACGCTGGAGGCCCCGCCGGCGAGCGCCGAGGAGCTGGCCCGCGTCGGCACGGAGCTTTTGGCGAAGTTCGCGTTCGGGGAGGAGGCGCGGTATCGGCTGGCCGGCATTGGGGTGTCGAATTTCTTCACTGAAGAAGAGGAGGAGGAAGGGCAGCTATTCGGGAGCGCCGGCGTCCGCGCCGGCTGGCCCGGCGGCGTCCCGCCGCCTCGGACGCGAGACGCGTCCTGACCAGCCGCCGGGACGGCGGCGCTCCCAAGTACAATCCGCGCCGCCATGACACCGCCACTGCAACCTGTCTCCGTCGCTCAATACGGAATCGGCCCGATCGGCGCCGAGATCGCCCGGCTCCTCCTCACGAAAAAATGGGTGCGCCTCGTGGGCGCCGTCGACATCGACCCGGACAAGGCCGGCAAGGACGTCGGCGAGGTGATCGGCCTCGGCCGCGGCGCCGGCGTGACGGTCACGCGCGAGCTGCAGGGAAAGCCCGAGGTCGTCTGCCACTCCACCGGCTCGCGCCTGCGCGACGTCGCGCCGCAGCTGCGCGCGCTTCTCGAGGCGGGCTGCCACGTCGTCTCCACGTGCGAGGAGCTCTCCTTCCCGCTCGACGCCGCGCTGCGCGAAGAGCTGCAGCAGGTCGCGCGCGCGAACAACGTCACGCTCCTCGGCACGGGCGTGAATCCCGGCTTCGTCATGGACAAACTCCCGCTGACGGTGACCTCGGTCTGCCAGGACATCCAGTCGGTGGAGATCGTGCGCATCCAGAACGCGTCGACGCGGCGCGAGCCGCTGCAGCGCAAGGTCGGCGCGGGGATGACGACGGAGGAGTTCCGCGCCGCCGTCGACGCCGGCAAGATCAAGCACATGGGCCTCCGGGAGTCGCTGATGATGGTCGGCAACGGCCTCGGCGTGGAGTTCGAGCACGTCAGTGAGGAGACGATCGAGCCGATCGTGGCCACGCGCGAGATCGTCACGCAGTATTTGAAGGTCGCGCCCGGCCAGGTCGCCGGCGTTCACCAAACGATCGAAGGCCGCGGCCGCATCAACGTGAGCCTCGAGCTGCGGATGTACGTCGGTGCCGAGGACGTGGCGGCGGATCGCGTCGTCGTGCGCGGCACGCCCGACGTGGAGATGGAGATCAAAGGCGGCGTCCACGGCGACCGGGCCACGGCGGCGATGGTCGTCAACGCCATCCCCCGCGTCATCAGCGCCCGCCCCGGCGTGCTGACGATGGACGACATCCCGATGAGCTTCAGGTAGCCCGCCGCCGCGCCGCCACCACCCGCCCGCCCAGCACGAGCACCCCCACGACCGCCCACCCGGCGATCCAGACGACGTGCGCCGAGCGCATCCAGTTCCACATCGAGAGGGTGAGCGCCCACAGGCCGAAGACGAGGAGGAACATGAGGCGATGCTGGCGGTCATCGGCGATGCCCGCCGCCCAGCTCGCGCCGAGGATCAGCGCGGGGAGGATGCCGAGGAGGAGGTTGAAGAGGAGCAAGTCAGTTTCTCAATTCTGCATTCGCATTCTGCGTTCTGAGTTTCTGTCGCCAAGGAAATTCAGAACGCAGAATGCGAATGCAGAATGATGAAACGGCTACGTCCGATATCTCACGTCCAAAACCTTCCGCACGAGATCCTTCGCCGCCCCAGGCAGATTCTGCACGCCCGTGAGGACGTCGTTGAACGCGTGCGACTCGCCGCCGTGCTTGAAGCACTCGGCGCAGCGCGGGAGGTTGGTGAAGTCGCGGCGGTCAAAGGCGGCTTGCATCTCCTTCATCCGCTCCCCTTCGAGGATCTCCTGCAGCGACTGCGTCTTCAGGTCGCCGAGGATCTGCTCGCCGTGCGCGTCGTAGCAGCAGTGCGTGACGCGGCCGTCGGCGAAGATCACCACCCACGTGAAGAACGCCCCCTGGACGCAGCCGTAGAACTTCCCGTGCAGGTCCGTCTCCTCGTTCACGTCGAGCGCCTCGCACGTCTTCTCGATCACGCGGGCGTTCTTGTAGCGCTTCAGGTCGAAGAGCTGGCGGAAGTCTTCGACCGTCTCGTCGAGCGTGAGGCGCGAGCGCATCTTCTGGATCTCGATGCGGATCGCGTGGCCGTGCGCCTGCGCCAGGAATTTGCGCGTGAGATCGACGAGGCGATCGAAGTCGCCGCCGGTGCGCAGCTGCGGGTAGACCTGCGGATTCACGGAGTCGACGCAGATGCGCAGCCGCTTCAGCGGCGACGCCAGCAGCTTCGCGCCCACCTCCTCGGTCAGCACGAGGCCGTTCGTCGACACGCTGGCCTCGGGGAAGAGGCGGATGGCATCGTCGAGGCGCGCGTAGAGCAGCGGCTCGCCCATCTCGTGCAGCCACTTCAGGCGGAACCCGTTGCCGTGGATCTCCTTCGCGGCGCGCTCCACCAGCGGCCAGGCCATGTCCTCGTACGGACGGCGCAGCACCGGCAGCGGACACATGCCGCAGCGCAGGTTGCACTTCGACGTCAGCTCGAGGCCGACCTTGACCCTTCGGGGATTCATCCGGCCTCCACCAAGCGGGCGAAGAGGCGCCCGTATTCCTGCCACGAGTATCGCGCGGCCGAGGCCAGCGCGGCGCGCTCCATCGCGGCGCGGTCGCGCGACGTGAAGAATTCGTCGACCGCGCGCGCGAGCGCGCCGGCGTCCTCGGATGGAAAGACGATCCCGTTGTTGCCGTCGACGATCTCCGGAAGGCCGCCGGCGTCGCTGGCGATCACGGGGCGGCCGAAGTGGAAGGCCGTCAGCGCCACGCCGCTCTGGGCCTCGATGCGATAGGGCGCCAGCACGACGTCGGCGGCGGCGAAGTACGTGGCGATCTCCGCGTCGGGGATGAATCTGAATTCGAAGCGCACCGAGGCGCCGGTGCGCAGGCCGATGCCCAGCTCCTTGGCCATCCGCCCGAGCGCCGCGGGCGACTGCCACCACAGCTCGCCGGCGACGAAGAGCACCGGATCGCTGGCCAGCTGCGCCCAGGCGCGCATGGCCAGATCGAGTCCCTTGAACGGGCGCACGTGGCCGAAGAAGAGCGCCACGTCGCGGCCTTCCACGCCGAGGCGGCGCTTCGCTTCGTCGCGCGGCGGCATGGCTCCGCCGAGCTCGTGCACCGGGAGGAACGTCTGCACCACGCGGCGGCCGCGCGAGCGCCGCCAGGCCTCGGCGGCCTCGCTGCGCGCGTGCACCACGAGCACGTCGCCGCGGCGCAGCACGAGATTCGACAGCGCGCCCTTCCACGCCGCCGGCTCCTTGTCGCCGATGTTGTGGCACTGCAGGATCACGCGCGTGTGCCGGCGCAGCAGCGCGATCATCACCCGATACGGCAGCGCCCACACCCAGATCCACCAGACGAAGATGACCGCGTCGTACGCGCGCAGCCGCCGCGCCGCGCGGAGCCACGTCAGCGGATTGAGCACGTCGAGGATGAAGTCGGCCTTCGCGCGCGGCAGCGTCGGATCGACGTCCTCGCCGCCCGGATAAAACCGCTTCGGATACTGGCGCTTGAACGAGATCACGTCCGCGCCGAGCTCCTCGGCCAGCCGCGTCGTGCAGTAGGCGATGCCGGCGCGGAACGGAAAGACGGGCCCGACGACCGCGACCCGCGTCATGCCGCCGACAGGAAATTCACCACGGTCGAGGCGAAGTACGCGCCCCACGTCCGCCAGTCGAAGACCAGCGACGACGACATGAAGCAGGAATGCGTGCAGTGGCACTCCTTGGCCCGGATCGAAGCGCGCTGCCGGTCGGCATCCTCGCTGAACCAGAGTTTGGCGAAGTCGTAGCCGGTGTCGCGCACGTTGCCGACGGCCTCGCGCAGCTCGCACATGCGCACCTCGCCGCGGGCGTCGAGCACGCCGGAGATCAGCCCGGCGTGGCAGGGCCGCACCTGCGTCTCCTGCTCGAGCACGGCCAGCTCCATGCGCCGCGTGTAGATCTTGACGAACTTCAGGAAGCTGTCGTAGTGCGCGTAGCTGTTCCAGTACGTCTCGAGCTTCGGCAGCAGCTCGCGGTAGCGCTGGGTGGAGATCGGCTGGATGGACTTGTCGGGCTGATCGCCGCGCAGCATCTCGAAGGAGTGGAACGAGACGTCCGCGAAGTCACGGCGGACGCCGGCGAAGAGCTCGTCGAGATCGTCGGCGTTGTAGGTGCACAAGCACGTGTGCACGTTCACGGTCAGGTTCGGGTAGCGGCCGCGCAGCGGTATCAGCAGCGCGTAGGTCTTCTTCGCCTTCTCGTAATTGCCGGGCACGCCGCGGATCCAGTCGTGCTTCTCGCCGATGTGATCGATGGAGAGGTTGACGACGATCTGCGTCGACGGGCAGCGCTGCAGCGTCGTCTCCGTGGCCCGGGCGATGAGGTCGCTGGCGATGGCGCCGGTGGGGATGGTGATCTGCTTGACGTGGTTCTGCGACGAGAGCATGGCGCAGACGTCGGGGAGGTCGCGGCGGAGGAACGGCTCGCCGCCGCTCATGACCACGAAGAGGAGGTCGTCGAGCGACGCGAACGTCTTTTGGATCTCCTCGAACGACAGCTCGTGCTCCTTGTTCTTGCGGAGCTGTTCCCAGTTGAAGCAGGTCCGGCAGAACGAGTTGCAGTCGTAGGTCAGCCCGAGAATCATGTACACGGGCTTCATGCCGCGCTTGTCGACGAGGTAGCGCAGGTACTGCAGTTTGTCGGTGAACTTCATCGCGCGCCGTTGTGAACAGCGCGCATTATGCGGCTATGCCTTAGCCCGTTGCACGAAGACGCTGCGGATGCGCTCGGCCGCCTCGGCGTCGGCGCCGAGGGCCACTTCCTCGGCGAAGAGGCGCAGCTGCTCGCGCTCGACCTCGGCCAGCTCGCGCAGGCGCCGGCGCATCACCAGGCGGGCCAGCTCGAACTTCGTGTCGGGGAGGCGCACCAGTCCGTTGAGATCGCCGAGGAGCTTGTCGAGCGGACGGGTCTCGACGTGGTCCGCGAAGTCTTCCATTTCGCGGAACGTCTGCGCGTGCGACCCCTGCAGCGTCAGCGTCGTGTCGAGCTCTTTGAGCATCATCGCCGTCGGCTATGCAATCGTGCGGCCACGGCGCCCCAGAGGATGGCAACGAAATAGGTAACGTGATGCGCGGCGAAGGCGAAGGGAATCAGCGGCCAGAAGCGCCGCGGCAGCCGCGTCGCGCTCGCGCCGAGGATCAGCGTGGCGACGTAGTACGGCACGGCCAGGATCGGGAAGAAGAGGAACATCAGCGCCGCGCCGGCGAAGAAGACTTTGATCTTCGGATTGGCGCGATATGCCGGCTGCATCATCAGCTGCCCGGTCTTGACGCGATAGCGCCAGCGCTGCCGGAGGTAGTCGCCGGGAAAGGCGCGGCGGCGATGGAAGACGCGGACGCCGGAATGGTAGATGACGCGGCCGCGGGTCATGAGGCGGTCGACGAGAGCGGTGTCCTCGCCGATGTAGCCGATCGACTCGTCGAAGCCGTCGAAGGCGTCGCGGCGGACGAAGAGGTTGACGAGGGCGATGTCGCTTGGGTGCTCGATGGCGAAGACGCCCTCGCGGTCTTCATGGGCGAGGACGCCGCTGCCGATCCAGCGCGTGGCCAGGAGGGTGTCAGAGACGAGCTCGGCGACGCTGGAGTCGTCCGGGGCGGGATCGGGGCCGCCGAGGGCGAGGACATCGGGGTGGGCGTCGAGGTAGGCGGAGGCGGTGGCGAGCCAGCAGGGATCGGCGACGGCGTCGTCGTCGATGAAGGCCAGGATCTCGCCGCTGGCGGCGGAAACCGCTCGATTTCTTCGAGTTGCGGGATTACGATTCGGCTCGACGATGTTTCGCACGCCGGCCTCGGGCGGCAGCGGCGTCGCGGACACGATGATCAACTCGAAGTCGAAAGGCGCCTGCTGGTGCAGCACGGATTCGATCGCGCGTTGAGCATCGGCGCGCTCGACCGGCATGATGACCGAGACTTTCACTAGATGAAGCTTATCGTTCAAATCCCTGCCTTCAACGAAGAAGCGACGATCGCGCAGACGCTGCGCGAGATCCCGAAGACTATCGACGGCGTGACGTCGATCGAGACGCTCGTCGTCGACGACGGCAGCAGCGACAAGACCGCCGAGGCCGCGCGCAAGGCGGGCGCGAATCACGTGGTGGCGCTGAAGACGCACCGCGGACTCTCGGCGGCGTTCCGCGCCGGCATCGACGCGTCGCTGCGCCTCGGCGCGGACATCATCGTCAACACCGACGCCGACAATCAGTACGCTGCCGCGGACATCGGCAAGCTCATCGCGCCGATCGTGGCCGGGACCGCCGAGGTCGTGATCGGCGACCGCGAGGTGGCGAAGTCTCCGCACATGTCGCCGCTGAAGCGCTCCCTGCAGCGCCTCGGGTCGTGGACGGTGGGCCTGGCCTCAGGGCTTCGCGTCGGCGACGTGACCAGCGGCTTCCGCGCCTTCTCGCGCGACGCGGCCATGCAGATCAACGTGTTCAACCCCTTCACGTACACGCTGGAGACGATCATCCAGTCGGGCGCGCGCAACCTCGGCGTGCAGTCGGTACCGGTGCGGACGAACGCGACGACGCGGCCGTCACGGCTGTACCGCGGCGTCGGCATGTATCTCAGGAAATCCGCTTCCACCATCTTCCGGATCTACACCTTGTACAAGCCGCTGAAGACGTTCTTCGCGATCGGCCTGACGCTGCTGGCCCTCGGCACGATCCTCGGCGTGCGCTTCCTCTGGCACTTCGCCGAAGGCGACCGCGCCGGCCACATCCAGTCGCTGATCCTGGCCGCGATTCTGTTGATCGCCGGCTTCCAGACGCTGCTTGTCGGCCTCGTCGCCGACCTCATCTCCGTGAACCGCCGCCTCAGCGAGGAGGTGCTGATCCGCCTCCGCCGCCTCGAGGCCCCCGCCGCCCCCGCCCGCCCGCGCGAGCCTCGCGACGCCCGCCCACAGCGCGAGCCCCGACGCGAGCGCGCCGCCCAGCCGCCCACCCCGTCGACGCAGTGGGTCTGGCTCGTCGACGAGGACAAGCTGCAGAACCGCGGGATTCAGACGGCGGAACCGGCCCCGCCCCCGCCCCCGCCCGCCGCCGAGGCGCCCGCGGAGGCGCCGGGCGAAGCGACGTCCTCGAAGCGCCGGCGACGCCGGCGGGGCGGCGTGCGCCAGCACGCGGACCTGCCGGGGAATCGGGGGAAGCACCTCGCCGGGAATGGGGACAAGAACGAGTAGACGGAATCGCTCCGCGAAGATTACCGTGAGCGTTCCCGCGAAGACGCTGCGCTCGCTCGAAAACGTTCGCAAGCGGCTCCGCCTCAACCGCAGCGAAGCGATCCAGGAAGCCGTCGCGGTATGGCTCGCCACCAAAGAGGTTGACCCTCGCATCGCCGAGTACATCCGCGGCTACCAGACCTTTCCGGATGATCCTGCCGAGGCCATGGCCATGGTCAAGGCGTGGGCAACAGGAGTCGAGCCGAAGGATTGGTCGTGAGGCGGGGCGACATCTATTGGGTTCGTTTTCCCTCTCCGGCCGGACGGCGGCCGGCCGTCCTCGTCTCGCGCGACGAGGCGTACGCGGTCCGATCGCGAATCGCGGTCGTTCCGGTCACGCGCAATGTGCGCGGAATTCCGACCGAGGTCCGTCTCGGCCCGACGGAGGGCCTGCCGAAGGTGAGCGTCGCCAATGCCGACGAGATCGTCACCATTCCGGCGGCGATTCTCGATGAACGCATCACGACGCTGACCCGGCCGAAGATCGACGCGCTCGACGAAGCTTTGCGTTTCGCTCTCACCCTCGACGTTACGCGTACAGCTCGATAAAACGCGCCATCGCCTCGGCCGCCCAGCTCAGCTCGCGATCTACCGAACGACTACGGTACCGGGTCGTTCATGATCTCAGGATCGACGTCGATCGTCTGGCCGGAGTCGTTCACGAGGTGGATCGAGTACTTGTAAGTCGTAGGCAGGCTGACTTTGGCACCCGTTGCCGTGTACTGATTCGGCCCGGGGCCGGGTTTCGCATCCGTACCATCCCAGGCGTGGAGGAGCGGCGGGCTCTTCTCACAGACGATGCCCGGCGGCGTTGTCGCGAACTGCCATCCCCCGGCGCCGCGCGCGAGATTCCAGATGATCGTCAAATCACGACTCGATCCCCCGATGTTCACTCTCCACGGATTCACCGCTGGCTTGCCGTCTTGTACGGAGATGTTCACATTGGCCATAACGCCTCCTTCTCCTATCGAAGGTGTTGCACCAGACGCTCAAAATCCCCCTCCCGAAAGCCAATTTCGTGAAGATGGCTCACAAGAGGCTGCACATCGCGGTTGCGCCCGAGGTGGATCAAGGCCGCCGTCGCGGTGGCCAATTGACGCGGCTCCGTCGATGCCGAGATGGGCTGCAACAGATCGTACCCAGCCTGCCACGCCTTCACTGCAGCGGTGTGATTGCCCGCAGCCGCCTCGGCATCGCCGAGCGTAACATACGCTTCCGCGAGCGCCCTGCGCGCAGAAGGTTTTCCGCTCCGCGTTGGTTCCAGCGACGAGACGGCTTCGCGCGCCTTGTCGTGGGCAGCCGTCACATTCCGGGACGAAAGGAGAGCGACGGCGTAGCCGACGTCGATAGCGCCGAGATAAGGGCGCCCGTTCGACCGCGTCGGGTCTTTGGCAACGAGTTCTTTGACCAGGCCCTCCGCTTCACGGAGCTCATTCAGCGCCGCAGCGTTAGACCCTCTGCGGCGAAGGATGTTTGCGTGACGCAATAGAGAGACGGCGAGGTTTTGCTGCCAATTCGCATTCGTAGCGTCGTGAGCGACCAGGCCGCGATACAACTTCACCGAGGCATCGCGCTGCTGAATTGCCGCGGCGTCGTCGCCGAGCATCTCGAGAATACCTCCCATGTAGGTGTGGTTGGTCGCCAGCCTCTCGGTCCAGAACGTGTTTTTTGGCTCCTGATTGACGAGCGACGTCAACGTCGTGAATTCCTGCTCGTAATAGCCGCGCGCCTCGCTGAGCCGTCCGAGGCGTTCCAGCGCGTATCCCGTCTTATTCAAACCGACGGCAAGATCAAGCCGGCGCTTTGTGTCGGACGGATTGGCTGCAACGAGCGCGTTCCGGACATCGAGTCCCATCCGGTACTCCTCCAGCGCCCCGGCTATGTTGCCCTGCCGTTCCAGGATCGAGCCGATGCTGCTATGGGCGTAGATGCGCTCGATCTTGTATTCGTCGCTGGCCGGATATCTCTTCGCCAACTCCTCTGCGATCCGGCGATACTCCCGCATGTGGATGAGCGCATCCGGTAAATCGCCTTTCGCCTGCAGGGCGTAGCCCACCCAGTAATGCGCGGTGCCAGGGCTCAGCGCCACCTCGGGATCTTTGGAATCGCGCGCGGCCGCCACGTTTGCCAGCGACAACGACTGATCGAACACACCGAGGGCAGCGGCGAGGTTGCCCTGCGCCATGCGCACGTCGCCGAGCTGGTTGAGGGCTTTGGAGTTTCGAACGATCTCCTGCGGGCTCATGTGCGCCGTGTTGAGCGACGACATGTACGCAAGGGACCGCTCGGCGGCCGCGTCGAGGACGTCCAGGCGCCCCACCGGCTCCAGCTTGGTCCGGAGATCGCCCAGCATGAATTTGATGAGCGAGTCCGCCTGCTCGCGGCGCTGTTTCGCCTCCGCCTCGGCCTGCCGGGCCATCGTTCGCTCCCGCCGCAAGTCCGTCGTGTACTTCCATCCCGCCAGGATCATGAACACGAGCAGCGCGGCCGCGGCGGCGCGCTCGGCGATGCGCTTCGGGGTGTTGATGATCCGTTTGATCTGCCGCAGAGCGCTGGCCGCGGTTGGGCGGTCGGAGGGGGCGAGCGCCTTCATCGCTTTGATCAGCGCGGCGACGTCGCGGCGGACCCCGTTGACGGGAAGCGAATTGCCGAGGGAGGCCCGGAGCATGACCTCGCGGGCATGGAGGCCGGAGGGATACGGCTCGGCGCCGGTAAACATCGCCTGAAGCATCAGGCCGAACGAATAGACGTCGCTGGCCGTCGTCAGCAGCTCGCCGCGGGCCTGCTCGGGGCTCATGAACAGCGGCGTGCCGACCGTGATCCCGACCGCGGTGGCGTTCGCGGCCGCGGTGTCGTCGAGTGGGCGCGGCGCGACGAACAGCGCGGTCGTGTCGGGATCGGCTTCGGCGATCGGAAGGGGCGGACCGATGTCGGCCTCCGGAATCGCGGGATAGCTTTGCCCCGACACCGACCTCCGCTTCAGCCAGCGCGCCAGGCCGAAGTCGAGCACCTTCACCTCGCCCGCCGTCGTCAGCATCACGTTCTCCGGCTTGAGGTCGCGGTGGATGATGCCGGCGCGGTGGGCGGCGACGAGGACGGAAGCGACGTCGTGGGCGATGCGCAGCTTCTCCGCCGAGGGAAGGCCACTGTTCATCGCCTGCTGCAGCGTCCGGCCGTCGATCAGCTCGAGCACGAGCACGTCGCATTCGCCGTCGTCGATGAAGTCGAAGATGCGGCAGATGTTCGGGTGGTCGAGCTTGGAGAGCGTGCGGGCCTCGCGGATCAGGCGAGCTCGCGCTTCCTCATTGACCTGGCCCTCGCGATTCAGGACCTTGAGGGCGACGCGGCGTGCCAGTCTCTCGTCGAAGCCCTCGTAGACGTTCCCCATGCCGCCTTGGCCGAGGATGCGGTCCACGCGGATATGACCATAACGTCTGCCGTTCAGATTCATCGCGGCACTCAGGGATTACTGGCTCTATTGAGTAGTGATGAATGTTACTCTTTCGTTACGCGTAGACCCCAATAAAGTGCGCCGTCACCTCCGCTGCCAGGCTCAGCTCATGCGGCACGTGCACCAGCGGATGGATGGCGTTGAACGTATGCGTGGCCGTCTCGATGCGCACGCGCGAGGCGTCACGGGCGCGCGCGGCGATGCGCTCCGACTCCTCGCTTGGCACGCTCTCGTCGCGGCCGCCGTGCACGATCAGCAGCGGCGCCTCGAGGCGGGCGGCTGCGGCGAGGATATCGAGGCGGTCGCGGTGGGCCTCGTAGTCGTCGAGGATGCGCGTCGACATCGGCATCAGCTGCTTCGTCCGGGCATTCACGATGTTGATCTGTCCGTTCCGGCGCCACTCCGACTTCGCGGCGTCGTCCCAGCGGTCGGCCGTGGCGATGGCGTTCCACGTCGCCACGCCGCAGAGGTCTTCGATCTCGGGCGCGGCCAGCAGGGCCACGCCGCCGCCGCGAGAATGGCCGAAAAGAAAGAGCGGCGCGTCGACCTTGGCGCGGGCGAAGCGCACCACCGCGTGCAGGTCGGCGAGCTGCACCGAGTACGTGTCGTCGCGGAAGAGGTCGAGGCGGTCGAAGGCGTCGAAGTTCTCGCCGATGCCGCTGCGCGACATGTTGAAGCGGCAGACGGCGAGGTGGTGGCTGCAGAGCGTCTCCGCCACCCACGGAAAGAAGCCCCAGTCCTTGTAGCCCTTGAAGCCGTGCACGATCACGGCGAGCGCGCGCGGATTCGGCGGCGCGTCGAGGTTGCCGTGGATCGGCAGGCCTTCGTCGGAGGAAATCGTGAACTGCATCGGCGCTACACGTTAAACCGAAACAGCATCACGTCACCATCCTGCACGATGTAGTCCTTTCCCTCGCTGCGCATTTTTCCGGCGGCGCGGGCGCCCTGCTCGCCGCCGTGGCCGGCGTAATCGTCGTAGGCGATCGTCTCGGCGCGGATGAAGCCGCGCTCCATGTCGCTGTGCACCTTCCCGGCGGCCTCGGGCGCACGCGCGCCGCGACGGATCGTCCAGGCGTGCGCCTCCTTTGGCCCGGCGGTGAAGAACGTCTCCAGGTCGAGCAGCGTGTACGCGGCGCGGACGAGCACGTCGAGGCCCGGCTCCGCCAGCCCCATTTCGTGGAGGAAATCGGCGCGCTCTTCGGGCGGCAGCTGCGCGATCTGGGCCTCGAGCTCGCCGCAAATCACGACGGTCTCGCCGAAGCCGCGGATCGTCTGCACGTGCGCGCTCCCGCCGCCGAGGTCGGACTCGGCGACGTTGGCGACGAAGAGCACCGGCTTCATCGTCAGGAGGTTCAGCTCGGCGAGGGACTTCGTTTCCTCGTCATCGAACGCCACCGCGCGCAGCGGCGTGCCGGCGTCGATCGCCGCGGCGGCTTTCGTGAAGACGGACATGGGCGCACGCTGTGCGCCCCTACCGATGCGTTTGCTGATCGTCTCGAGGTCCGCCAGTAGCAGCTCCGTTTCGATGATCTCGATGTCGCGCCTCGGCTCGACGGTGTGCTCGACGTGCACGACGTTCGGGTCCTCGAAGGCGCGCACGACGTGGAGGATGGCGTCGGTCTCGCGGATGTTGGCGAGGAACTGATTGCCGAGCCCTTCCCCTTTCGACGCCCCGCGCACGAGGCCGGCGATGTCGACGATTTTCAGGTCGGTGTAGATCGTCTCTTTGCTGCCGGCGAGGCGCGCGACGTCGTCGAGGCGGCGGTCGACGACGGGGACGATGCCGACGTTCGGCTCGATCGTGCAGAACGGGTAGTTCGCGCTCTGCGCGCCTGCCGCGGTGAGGGCGTTGAAGATCGTCGACTTGCCGACGTTGGGAAGGCCCACGATGCCGACGCTGAGGCCCATCGTTCAGGTGTGGGCCTCGAGGGCGATGCGGCGGGCCATCTCCACCGCGCCGAGGAGGCCGACGCGCTCGTTCGTGATCAGGCGCACCGGCATCGCTTCCATCACGTCGGTGAAGCGGCCCTTGCGGAGGAACGCGGCCATGAAGCGGCCGTCGCTGAAGTGGCTGACGTTCTTCGCGGCGATGCCGCCGGCGAGGTAGACGCCGCCGCGCGAGAGGGCGCGCAGGGCCATGTTGCCGGCCTCGGCGCCGTAGATGTCGACGAAGACGGCGAAGGTCTGCAGGGCGCGGGCGTCGCCGGCGCCGGCGAGCTCGGCGATCTTCGCGGCGTCGGCGTCGCGTCCGCCGAGGAATTCGTAGATGTTGACCAGGCCCATGCCCGAGGCGACGCGCTCCCAACTCACGTGGCCGTACTTCTCGTGCAGGGCGAGGAAGAGACGCGCTTGCAGGTCGTCCTGCGGGCCGAAGTCGGCGTGGCCGCCCTCGGAGGGGACGACTTCCCAGCGCGTGCCGGTCCAGAAGAGCATGGCCTCGCCGAGGCCCGTGCCGGCGCCGAGGATGGCGATCGGCGCGGTGGCGTGCGGAGTGCCGACGTTGAGCGTGATCATGTCCCGCTCGGTGAGGAACGGCACGCCGAGGGCGACGGCGAAGAAGTCGTTGATCAGTGCCACGCGCGGGATGGAGAAGGAGCTCTGCAGCGCCCCCGTCTCCATCAGCCATTTGAGGTTCGTGACCTCGGCGCGGTTCTCGATCACCGGGCCGGCCACGGCGAAGCAGGCCGCGTCGATCGACCGCGGCGACGTCCCGACGAACTCGCGCAGCAGGTCGTCGAAGGTGGCGTAGTCGCCGCTGGCGAAGCGGCGCTCGTCGACGATGTTCTGATTCGAGCCCTCGATCTCCACGAGCTGCAGCAACGTCTTCGTGCCGCCGATGTCCCCTGCGATGAGACGCATGCGAGCGCGAATATAGCGGATGTCCCCTCTTGACGCCCGTTCGCGGTTGCACGTAAGTTACTCCGGTCCCGACTGAAAAATTTGGAGGCAGCAATGAATCGATGGAAGGTCCTCGTCGCGCTGGTCGCCGTGTTTCTGCTCGCGTTGAGCGTCGAAGCGGCGTCAAGCAAAGAAGTGGTTTGGCCGGCTGATGCGATCAAGTGGGAAGCGGGTCCGCTCCCCGGCGTGCACGTCGCGAAGCTGTGGGGCGACTGGACGAAGGGCGGCCCCTACGGCGTGCTGGTGAAGTTCGACGCCGGGCACATGAACGATCTCCACAAGCACACGCAGACGCTCAAGATCGTCATGATCTCGGGCACGTTCGTGTACCAGCCGAAGGGCGGCACGGAATCGAAGATCGGACCGGGGTCCTATCTCGTGCAGCCGGGCGGCAAGTGGCACATCAGCGGCTGCGCGGCGGGAGCGGACTGCGAGTTCTTCATGACCTCGGCCGATAAGTTCGATCTGATCCCAGCGAAGAAATGACGCTGGGGCGGGCGGTCTTTCTCTTCGTCCTGGCGCCGATCGGCGCGGCGGTGTTCGTGGCGGCGCTGTTGCTCTTCGGCGTGAAGCCCCACTACGTCTTCGCGCCCGGCTTCTTCGTGAAGTCGCTGCTGCACGCGCCGAACGCGGTCGGCGTGATCGTCACGGTCGGCCTGTGGTGGGCGATCTTCGCGGCGCTCGGGCTATGGTGGGAGCGGCGGCGGCACGTTGGTTCTTAGGTTCTTAGGTTCTTAGGTTCTTAGGTTGTTAGGTCTGCTCATAAGAACTGAAGAACCTAAGAACCTAAGAACCAACATCAGATCCCCTCGTCCGCGGTCGGGCCGTAGACCGAGGGCACAGGCACGTCGAGCAGGCGCAGATAGACCGAGAGCTGGCCGCGGTGGTGGTAGGTGTGGTTCAGCAGCAGGTTGCGGATCATCCCCGCCTTCGGCGCCTCGGCGATCACTTTGTCACCGAAGTGGAAGGTGAACGGCTGCATCATTTGGTTGTTGTCCATCGGTCCGATGGCCGAAAGAAATTGGTCGACGTTGCGGCGGAACACGCCGGCCGGCGGGAGATCGCGCGGCACCGGCGGGCGCGTGCGCGGGTCGAGCTCGTCGTGCCGGAGGACCATGACGCCGAGCGACGGCAGGGCGGCGATGTGGTACGCGAGCTCGCCGATCGACTTCGACTTCGCGTGGGGGCGCCAATCGAGCTTGTCCTGCGGGACGCGCTCCAGGATGCGCTGGGTCGTGTCGGCCTCGCGCTGCAGCTCATCGACAATGGTCTGGACAATCGGCATTTCCATCCTCCTCTTCGGGCGTCACTATACTTCGGAGATCACAGTCGAGACAGACTACAAGCGCTGGGCGGCACTGCTCCGTGAAATCGCGGAAAAGAAATTCCGCGTCCCGCCGGAGGAAGCTGAAGCGCTCGTCAACGACGTCTTCATCGCCTACCTGCTGCGCATCGACTACATCCGCAACGCCGAGAAGTGGCTCGTCGGCGCGATCTGCCACGCCAGCCGCGGCTACTGGCGGCGGCAAGTTCGCACGGAGCCGCTTCCGCGCGACCTGCGCGAGCGCATCGACCCTATCTCCCTCGAAACCGAGGACCGCCTGGTGGCCAAGCTCACCGTGGCCCTGGCCCTGAGCCACCTTCCAGAGCGTTGTCGCCGCGTGCTCCGTATGTATTACCTCGACGGCTATTCGACCGCGGAGCTGGCCGAGCACCTCGGCACCACGCCGGGATACGCGGCCCAGGTCCTTCACGAATGCCGCCGGCGGCTACGTCAGATTTACCGGAGGCTGGCAAGGGAGAACCGTTGAACGGCCACTACGACGAGGCAACGCTCGCCGACTACCTCGACGCACCCGATTCGTTCGCGGACCGCGACGTGCTGGAGCGCCACCTCGCCGCCTGCCGGCGCTGCCGGGATCTCCTCGACGAATTGAACGAGCTCGAAGCGGCGCTGCAGTCGGCCGACCTCTGGACCGCCGCGGAGGCGCTGGCGCGCGACGCGCCGGAGTCGATCAGCGCGCTGGCCGCGGCCCTGGCGCGCGAGGAAGAGCTGGCCGGGCAGCGGCTGGCGCGCGTCGTCGACAGCCCGATCCTCTTCCGCCGCGCGCGCGTCACGGCGCGCCCGGAGCTGCACAACGCCGGCGCGGTGCGCTTCCTCTGCGCGCAGTCGCGCGCTCTGCGCGAGAAGCAGCCGATGCACGCCCTCACGCTGGCCGACGCGGCGGTGGCGCTGTGCGGCCGGCTGCCGCCGGAGCGCTATCCGGCCACGATGATCGCCGAGCTGCGCGGCGGGGCGTGGCTCGAGCGCGCCAACGCCTTGCGCTACCTCGGGCGCTTCGCCGAGGCCCTCGACGCCCTCGACCTCGCCGACATCGCCTACGCCCACACCCCCGTGGCCACCTTCTCGCTCGCGCTCGTGCAGTACCTCCGCAGCGTCGTCTTCTTCGAGACCGAGCGGCTCGACGAGGCCACGCGCCTGGCCCGCCGGGCCGCGCGCGTCTTCCGGCAATTCGGCGAGGACGAGCGCTTCCTCCACGCCAAGATCGTCGAGGCCGGCGTGCTCTTCCACCGCAATCGCTTCGCCGAGGCCCTGGCGCTGTTCACGTCGCTGGTCGGGCCGGCGAAGGCGCTCGGCGACGCCGCCACGATCGCCCGCCTCTACGGCAACATCGCCAACTGCTACCTCGGACTGCAGCGCCGCTCCGACGCCTGCGGATATTTCGCCCAGGCCCTGTCGCTCTACGAGGCCCTCGGCCTGGAGACGGAGACGATCCGCACGCGCTGGAGTCTCGGGCGTCTGATGGTGAGCGCCGGCAAGGCCGCCGACGGCGTCGGCCGCCTGCGCGAGGCCAAGCGCGAGTTCGAGGCCCTCGGCCTGACCAACGAGGCCGCCCAGGTCACGCTCGACATCGTCGAGGCCCTCCTCGCCACGGGCGACAGCTCCGAGGTCGCTCGTCTCTGCGCCGGCCTCGTGGAGAGCTTCGTCGCCGCCGGCATGACCGGCAACAGCCTCACTGCTCTCGCCTATCTGCGCGAGGCCGTCGCCAGCGGCCACGCCAACCGCGGCCTCGTCGAGCAGGTGCGCGCCTACCTCGCCGGCGGCCCCGAAAACGCCGAGCGGCCGTTCGTCCCGCAACAAGACCTCTAAAGGTTTCGCGTCTCGCGACACTCTCGCTCGGAGGGTGACCAATGACGCTACTTCTTCTCGCGCTGCTGCCGATCGTGGTGGTCGTGTACGCGGACGGCGGCGTGATTTCCGTGCCGGGCACCTAACCCGGCACGTCCCCCGGCGGGAAGCCGAAACTCAAGCGCACCATCGCGTACTCCGGGTCCATCGAGCCGTCCGCGCGGCGGATTGTCAGCGGCGGCTCGACGATGCTCGTGCGCCCGGGCGGAAGGTCGGCCGCGCGCGCCGCGGCGAAGAGCGAGATCATCGGCGGCTCCCCTTCCTTGAAGACGACGTCGCGCCGGCGCAGGAGGACGAAGCCGTTCTCCCCCAGCGCGGCCTCGGCCCGCCCGCGCTGCGCGAACGGGAAGCAGAAGGCGAAGAGGCCCCCGGCCGCGATGATGCGCGCGGCGGCGCGGGCGTAGTCGGCGACGCTGCCGCGGACTTCGATCCGCGCCGGCACGGCCTGCGGATGCGCAGCCTCGACGGCGGTGCCGGGCGGGAAGTACGGCGGCGAGGCGGTGACGAGGTCGAACGGCGCGTCGTTCGCGAAGACCGAGGCGTCGCGCAGATCGCCTTCGCGCACGTCGACGCGCGCCTCGAGGCCGTTGTAGCGGACGCTCTTCCGCGCCAGGCGGACCGACATCGCCTGCGCCTCGACGGTCACGATGGTCGCGCCGGTCAGCCGCCAGGCCACGACCAGGGCCACGGAGCCGATGCCCGACCCGAGGTCCGCGGCGCGCTCGACCCGAGGCGCCCACTGCGTCGCGTACCACGCCGTGAGCACGTCGTCGGTGGAGAAGCGATGGCCATCCGCATATTGGAAAATGCGGAAGTTTCCGGAGATATAATCCAGCGTCTCGCCCGGCTCCGGCTCGATGCCCGCGGGCGGCAACGGGCCGGGACGGACCCAGCCCCGATAGTCGGTTCGCATCACTTCAAGAATAATCAGGAGGTTCCGCGTGAAGAAAGCCTTCTTCATGCTCCTGGCGGTGACCCTGCCGCTGGCAGCTCAAGATCTCGCTTCCATCGAGAAGCGCGTCACGGTCAAGAAGCTCGACAACGGCCTCACCGTCATCGTCATGGAGCGTCCCACGGCGCCCGTGTTCTCGTTCGCCACCGTCGTCGACGTCGGCTCGGCGCAGGAAGTCCCGGGGATCACCGGGCTCGCGCACATGTTCGAGCACATGGCCTTCAAAGGCACCGACCAGGTCGGGACGACCGACTACGCCGCCGAGAAGGCGGCCCTGCAGAAGGTCGAGGAGGCGTACGCGGCGTACGACCGGGCCCGCCGCGATCCCGTCAACCATGACGCCGCCAAAGTCGCGGAGCTGGAGAAAGCGTGGAAGGCGGCCATGGACGACGCGAACAAATACGTCGTCCCGAACGAGTACTCGAAGGTCGTGCAGCAGGCCGGCGGCACCGGCCTCAACGCCGGCACCGGCTACGACAACACGACCTACTTCTATTCGCTGCCGTCGAACCAGGTCGAGCTGTGGGCCTACCTCGACTCGACGCGTTTCCTGAATCCCATCTTTAGGGAATTCTACAAGGAGCGCGACGTGGTCTTCGAGGAGCGGCGCATGCGCACGGAGAGCACGCCCTTCGGCCGGCTGTTCGAGCAAGAGCTGGCCGCGGCGTTCACGGCCCATCCGTACGGGCAGCCGGTGGTGGGCTGGCCGTCGGACCTGCGCACGTTCTCGGCCACCGACGCCGCCGCGTTCGCCAAGAAGTATTACGTACCGGCGAACATGGTCATCGCCGTCGTCGGCGACGTGAAGGCCGGCGAGGTGCTGCCGGTCATCGAGAAATACTTCGGCCGTCTCCCGAAAGGAGAGAAGCCCGAGCCGCTGCGCACAGTCGAGCCGCCCCAGAAGGCCGAGCGCACGGTGGTGCTGCGCGAGACCTCGCAGCCGATCTACGTCGAGGCGTATCACCGCGGCTCGGCGGCGGATCCCGACGCGCCGGTGTACTCGATGATCCAGGGCCTCCTGGCCCAGGGACGCACGTCGCGTCTCTACCGCTCACTCGTGCGCGACAAGAAGCTGGCCGCGAACGTGTTCGGCACCGACGCCTTCCCCTCCGACAAATATCCGACGCTCTTCGCCTTCATCGGCATCCCCGCGGCCGGTCACACCGCGACCGAGCTCGCCGAGCCGATCCACGCCGAGATCGACCGTCTGAAGAACGCGGACGTCTCCGCGGACGAGCTGCAGTCGGTGAAGACGCGCGCCAAGGCGAACCTGATCCGCCGCCTCGACAGCAACTTCGGCCTGGCCCTGCAGCTGGCCGCGTACCAGACGCGCTACGGCGACTGGCGCGAGCTCTTCCGCGAGGTCGACAAGATGGACAAGGTCACGGCCGCCGACGTGCGCCGCGTGGCCAACAGCACGTTCGTCGCCGAGAACCGTACCGTGGGGATGATCGAGTCGACGAAGACGGCGCCGAAAGGAGACGCGAAATGAAACCGCTGCGCAAGCTGGCACTGACCGCTGCCGTGCTCCTCGCCGCCGTCCCCCTCGGCGCGCAGGTCAAGAGCTACAAAGACATCAAGACGCCGCCGCTGCACAAGCTGACCATCGAACAGCCGAAACGCATCCAGCTCGCCAACGGCCTGGTCGTCTTCCTCATCGAGGACCATGAGCTGCCGCTGATCAACGGCTCCGCCGAATGGCACGGCGGCGAGCGCGACGTGCCGGCCGAGAAAGCCGGACTGACGAGGATTTACTCCCAGTCGTGGCGCACCGGCGGCACGGAGTCGAAGACGGGCGACCAGCTCGACGACTTCCTCGAGGCTCGCGCCGCGCATGTGGAGACCTTCGCCGACAACGACTCCACCGCCATCAACATCAACGTCCTCAAAGACGACTTCGACGCCGTCTTCCCGATCTTCGTCGACCTCATCGAGCATCCCGCGTTCCGGCAGGAGAAGATCGACCTGGCCAAGACGCAGCTCAATACCTCCATCTCCCGGCGCAACGACGATCCCCAGAGCGTGGCCCGCCGCGAGCTGACGAAGCTCGGCTACGGCGCGGGCTCCATCTACGCCCGCGAGCCCGAGTACGCGACGGCCGCGGCCGTCACGCGCGACGACCTCCTCGCCTTCCACAAGCGCGTCACCCGTCCGAACAACATGATCATCGGCTTTTCGGGCGACTTCGACGCCACGGCGATGGAGAAGAAGCTCCGCGCCGCGTTCGAGCCGTGGCCGAAGGGACCGCAGGTCTCGCGCACCGCGCCGAACGACATCAACCCGGCCAAGCCGGGCCTCTACTTCGTCGCCAAGGACGACGTGACGCAGACGAACGTCTCCCTCGTCGGCCCCGGCATCGTCCGCAACAATCCCGACTACTACGCCGTGGCCGTGATGAACGAGGTTTACGGCGCCAACTACACCGGGCACCTGTTCAATCAGATCCGCTCGAAGAAGGGGCTTTCGTACAACCCCTCGGGGAGCATGCGCGCGGAGTGGGACCACCCCGGCCTCTTCGTCAGCTCGATGGGAACGAAGAGCAACACCACGATCGAGTCGGTCAACGCCATGCGCGGCGAAGTCCGCGCGCTCGTGGAGACGCCGATCACGGCCGTGGAAGTCGCCGACGCGAAGGAGACGATCCTCAACCAGTTCATCTTTCAATTCGACTCCAAGGACAAGCTGCTGTCGCAGCAGATGCGCCTGGAGTTCTATGGCTACCCCGCCGACTACTACCAGCGCTACGCCGCGAATATCGAGAAGGTGACGCCCGCCGATGTCGAGCGCGTGGCCAAGAAGTACATCAACCCCAACCAGCTCGCCGTCCTCGTCGTCGGCAAGGAGAAGGATTTCGAGAAGCCGCTGGCATCGCTCGGTGAAGTGCATCCGATCGACATCACCATCCCCGAGCCGGGTCAGAAGCCCGCCGCCGCGGCCGGAGCAGCCGCCGCCGCGCCCGCGGCCAGCAGCGCCGAGGGGCTGGCCCTGGCGAAGAAAGTGCGCGACTTCTTCGGCGGCCAGGCCAAGGTCGACGCCGTGCAGACGACGCACACGACCGGCTCGATGACCGTGAAAACGCCGAACGGCCCGATGGAGATGGAGTTCGACAACACGATGAAGTACCCCGACGCCCACCGCAACGTGATGAAGACGCCGATGGGCGAAGTCACGATGGTGTACACGAACGACACGGCGTTCATGGTGACGCCGATGGGCGCGCAGGACATGCCCGGCTCGCAGAGCACGGCCATGCGCAACGACGGGCGCAACGACCTGCTCCTGGTGCTGAAAAACATCGGCAAGCCCGGCTACACGTTCAACGTGGCCGGCGCGGAGAAGGACGGCCAGATGCTGGAGATCAGCAACGGCACGTCGACGATGAAGTGGGTCGTCGATCCCGCCACCGGCAAGCTCCTGCGCAAGATCGCCCAGGGACGCCAGGGCGAGACGGTGACGGAGTACACGGAGTGGAAGTCGTTCGGCGGCCTGAACGTGCCGGTGGCGTTTAAGGCCACGACGAACGGACAGCCGTCGGGCGAAGGGAAGATGACGGTGGTGGAGATCAATCCGGCAGTGGATCCGAAGGTGTTCGAGAAGCCGGCTACGAAGTAGTTTTTCCCTGGATCTCCTTCACGAGGCGGGCCAGCATGACCGTCATCTCGTGCATCGAGTGAATGACCCCCACTTCGAACGCCGACGGCGCCTCCCCCGCGGCGCACGCGCAGTGGTTGCACGGCCCGCCGCGGCCGCCGTCGTGGTTGTCGAGCGGGTGGCCGCAGGCGCAGGAGTCTTTCGCAAGCTGCATGGGGGAAGCGTATCATCGGCTCTTCACCAATGTCCTCCGAGCAGCCGCGCGTTCTCGTCGTCGAGGACAACGCCCTCGACCGCGCCCTCCTGCAGGCGCATCTGCAGCGTCTGCCCGCGGAGCTCGAGTTCGCCGGCGACGGCGTCGAAGCCCTGGAGATCCTCGACCGCAACGCCGCGCGCTACGACGTCATCCTCCTCGACCGCACCATGCCCCGCATGAACGGCCTGGAGCTCCTGGCGCGCCTCAAGGCCGACCCGCGCTGCCGGACCATCCCCGTCATCCTGCAGACCGGCTGCGTCGGCCGCGAGGAGATGCTCGAGGGCATCAGGGCCGGCGCGTACTACTACCTGACCAAGCCGTACAACGCCGACGTGCTGCGCATGGTCGTGCAGACCGCCGTCGCGGACAACACCGAGATCCGCCGCCTGCAATCGCAGCTCGATCGCGGCATGAAGTCGCTCCGCCTGGCCCGGTCGGCGGTCTTCACCCTCCGCACGATCGACGATGCTCGCGACCTCGGCGCCACGCTGGCCCGCGCCTGTCCCGACCCCGAGTCCGCGGTCATCGGCCTGACGGAGATCCTCGTCAACGCCGTCGAGCACGGAAACCTCGGCATCACCTACGACGAGAAGTCGGAGCTGCGCTCGCAGTCGATTTGGGAGGCCGAGGTGCAGCGGCGGCTGTCGCTGCCCGAGTACGCGGAACGGGCGGCCGAGGTGCGCTTCGAGCGCGGCGACGGCGAGGTGCGGTTCATCGTGCGCGACTGCGGCGACGGCTTCGAATGGCAGCGCTACTTCGACATCGATCCCGCCCGCGCCTTCGACACCCACGGCCGCGGCATCCTCATGGCCCGCCACTTCAGCTTCCACTCGCTCGAGTACCGCGGCTGCGGGAACGAGGTCGTCGCCACGGTTCGCGCGAATGCCTGAAGAGCAACTGGCCCGCCGCCTCGGCGCCTTCGACGCGACGATGCTGGTCATGGGCGGCATCATCGGTTCGGGCATCTTCATCAATCCCTACGTCGTGGCCCGCCACGTCCACACGCCCGCCCTCATCCTCCTGGCCTGGATCGCCGGCGGCGCCATCGCCCTCCTCGGCGCGTTCGCCTACGCGGAGCTGGCCTCGCTGCGGCCGGAGACCGGCGGGCAGTACGCGTATCTCCGCGACGCCTACCACCCCGCCGTGGCCTTCCTCTACGGCTGGGCGCTGCTGCTGGTCATGCAGAGCGGCGGGATGGCCGCGGTGGCGGCGACGTTCGCGAAGTACACGGTCGAGCTGACGGGCGTGCCGGTCCGCGACTCGATCCTGGCGGCGATCACGCTAGCCATCCTGACGGCGATCAATTGCCTCGGCGTGCGCAGCGGCACGAACACGCAAAACGCGCTGATGCTGCTCAAGCTCGCCGCCATCGTCGTGCTCATCCTCGCCGGCGCCAGCGTCGTGAGCCCGTCGCATCTGTCGACGCGCCACGTCGCCGACGGCCCGTCGCTCCTCCTCCGCTTCGGCGCGGCCATGACGCCGGTGATGTTCGCCTACGGCGGCTGGCAGACGGCGAGCTTCGTCTCCGGCGAGCTGCGCCGGCCGAGGCGCGACCTCGTCATCGGCCTCGTGGCCGGCGTCTTCGGCGTGATCGCGGTCTACGTGGCGGTGAACGTCGTCTGCGTCGGTGTGCTCGGCGCCGATCAGCTCGCGAACGTCTCGACGCCGGCCTCGGCGGTGATGCGCATCGCCTTCGGCGCCGCCGGGGCGCGCTTCATCGCCCTCGGCATCGCCGTCTCCACGCTCGGCTTCCTCAGCCAGAGCATGCTCACCGCGCCGCGCGTCTACTACGCCATGGCCAAGGACGGCGTGTTCTTCGACGCCGTCGGCCACGTCAGCGAGCGCACGCGCGTGCCGGTGGTGGCGATCATCCTGCAGGGCGTCGTGGCCATCGTGATCACTCTCAGCGGCACGTACGAGCAGATCCTCAGCTACGTCGTCTCCGTCGACTTCGTCTTCTTCGGCCTGACCGGCGCGGCCGTCTTCGTCTTCCGCCACCGCCACGGCCCCGGCCAGTTCCGCACCCCCGGCCACCCGCTCACGACGGCGATCTTCACTCTCGCGTGCTGGGCGGTGGTGGTGGCGACGATCGTGCAGGCGCCGCGGGACAGCGTGATCGGATATGGGATTCTTGCTGCGGGGCTGGCGGCGTATCTGTTCTGGCGAAAACCAGAAACCAGAAACCAGAAACCAGAATCGTAGCGACGCCTTTTTTCTGGTTTCTGGTTTCAGGTTTCTGGTTTAATTCCGTCGTGCTCGAGACCCTGCTTCGCGCCCGCACCGTCGGCCTCCTCTTCTCCGGCGGCTCCACGCGCTGCATCTTCCAGGTCGGCGTGATGGAGGCGCTGCGCGAGCTCGACGTCCGCCCGGCCATGTGCCTCGGCGTCTCCGGCGGCGTCTGGAACGCCGCGGCCGTCGCGGTCGGCAACGGCCATCGCCTGCGGCACTACTGGCGCTGCTTCACGCGCATGCCCCACATCGACCTGACCAACCTCGTGCGCGAGCACTCGCCGTTCATCTGGACGCGAATGCACGAGCGCAGCTTCCGCCGCTACGTCGGCAACGAGCGGATCAAGGCGCCCGAGGCGCTGCCGCTCTACGTCGCGCTTACCCGTTTGAGCGACCGAGCCCACGTCCTCGCCGACGCCCGCGCGGCGCGCGATCCCTTCCGCCTCCTCCTGGCCAGCAACTACCTTCCGCCGTTCTACACGCACCCGATCGACGTCGACGGCGAGCGCTACGGCGACGGCGGCTTCACGAACAACATCCCCTACGAGGCCCTCTTCGAGCGCGGCTGCGACGCCGTCGTGCTCATGGCCTCCAAGGGCGAGAGTGAGGGCGGCCTGCACCGCCACATGCACGACGCCGAGCACGTCATCCCCGCCGAATTCGCCGACCGCGTCGTCATCATCCGCCCGCGCCACCGCCTCCCCATCGGCTTCGTGGAGCGGAGCTGGACGAAGCTCTCCGCGATCGCCGACCTCGGACGCCTCCGCGCCCGCGAAGTGCTCCTCGGCGAGCGCCATCCGCAGACGGATCTGCTAGCGGCGCGCGGGCCGGCGCCCTCGGCGTACTACTCGAAGCTGCGTGCGATGCTTGTTCCGATCCTCGAGAAGCGCCGCGCCGCCGAAGAGCCCGGCGTCATCGCCAAGGCTGCCCGCAACGATCTCGACGTGTGAGGAAGCCATCGCCAGCCGGGCGGCGGTCTTCCTCACGATGGGGAGGATCAGATCGGCGGACCGCATCACGCCGCCGCCGAGCACCACGAGCTCGGGATTGAAGAGATGAAGGACGTTGACGACGCCGAAGGCGATGTACGCCGCCGCGGTCTCGATGATTCGTCGCGCCGACGGATCGCCGAGGCGTGCTGCCTCCGCGACGGCGCGGCCGCTCGCGGCAGAGGCGAGGCGGGCGATGGCGCCGCCGGAGGCGACGGTCTCGAGCTTCGCCGGATTCGTCGGATCGCCGAAGATCATCTCGCCCATCTCACCGGCATGGCCACGCGCGCCGGCGAAGAGACGGCCGCCGGCGATGATGCCGCCGCCGATGCCCGTGCTGATCGTGAAGTAGGCCATGTTCCGCACGCCGCGGCCCGCGCCGAAGCGGTGCTCGCCGACCGTGGCGAGCATGGCGTCATTGCGGATGAGCAGCGGCACCGGAAAGTATTCGCGGAGCAGCGGCAAGAGGCGGACGCCAACGAGCTCCGGCAGGTTCGAGGCCTCGCGAACGAGTCCTCTCCTGGCATCGACGGGCGCGGGCACGCCGGCGCAGATCCCGCTGATCGCTGTCCTCGCCGGAACGACCTCGCTGATTTTCTCGACGAGCGCGCCGACGATCGCGTCGGCGCCTCCGCCGTGTGGCGTCGCTGTTTCGGCGCGGAGGACGATGCCGCGGGCATCGAACGAAGCGACACGGAGATTCGTCGCGCCAATGTCGCAGGCGACGCGCAGCGCCCTCACGCCGTCACCCGAGCGGCTTTTGCCGAGTCGAAGACAGTGGCCGCGACTTTCCTGACCGGAGCCGAATACGAGCCCTGCTTTATCAGCACTGCCGCGAGCTCACGAAAGCGGGGAACCCGGCACTTGCTCTCGAACGTGAACACCGCCCGGCTGGCCGTGTAGGCGGACGTGAAGCCGCGCAAGTACCGCTCCAGCGCGAACTCCAGATTGTCCAGCTGCTGGTACACGTAAAAACAATGCTCGCGCCTGTCCGGGTAATGCCGCTCCATGAAGCGTGGAATGCTCTCCCACTGCAGCTTCTTCTCGTTCGCCTCCTTGATCTCGGCCTGGTATTTTTCAAGCGCATCCTTTTCGAGCGCGGCACGCCACTGAAAGACGCCGAAGATCAGCGTCGCCGCCACGAGGACTTGCCCGACCTCGATCTTGACGCCGGCGCGAACGAGCGGCTCCGCGAAGCAGATGATCGCGCCGATCACGAGCAACGTGACTGCCGCGATCAGCACCGGCAGCCAGCGCGTCGAAAGCTGCGTCCCTGCAGTCTGCTTGCAATGGAGCTCCTCGAGCAGACGGCGGGCTTCCCTCTCCGTTTCCGGATGTCTCATCCCGACACCTCCCGGTTAGATAACGAAGGAGAAGCTCACTCCGTGATGCTGGCTACGGCGTCGACGAGCCGCGCTACTTCCTCCTCCGTCGTGTAGCACGCGCAACCCGCGCGCACGACGCTGCACGACGGGGCGCCGAGCTCGCGCATGGCCGTGAGGGCGTAGAAGTCGCCGTGGCTGAGGAAGAGGCCGTGCTCGGCGAGCGCGCGCACGACCTGCTCGTCGTCGACGCCGGCGACGTTGAACGCGATCGTCGGCGTGCGCGGGAGGGTGGGCGGCGGGCCGTAGAGCTTGACGTTGCGGATCGCGGAGAGGCCGTCCCACAGCAGTTGGGAGAAGCGCGCCCCCTCGTCGTGCAGCGCGGCGTACGCGCTCGCCAGGCGCTCGCGCCGCGAGCTCCCCTCGCCCATCGAGGCGATGAAGTCGATCGTCGCGGCGATGCCGGCGATGGCTTCGTGGCACTGCGTCCCCGTCTCGGCTCGCTCCGGCGCCGTGTCGGGCGCGGGGATCAGCTTCGGGAACGGCAGGGCTTCGAGCAGCGGGCGCCGGGCGAAGAGGATGCCGGCGTGCGGGCCGTAGAACTTGTACGACGAGCAGGCCAGGAAATCGCAGCCGATGCTCTGCACGTCGAGGAGCTCGTGCGGTGCGAGGTGGACGGCGTCGACGAAGAGCAGCGCTCCCGCATCGCGCGCGACCGACAGCGCCAGGCCGAGGTCGTTGATCGTCCCGCAGGCGTTCGACGCGCCGCCGATGGCGATCAGCTTCGTGCGCGGCGACAGGAGCGACCGCAAATGACCCCAATCGATCTGCGCCGTCTCGCGGACGATGCGCGCCGAGCGCACGACCACGCCGCGGTCGACTTCGAGCGCGCGCCACGGCGCCACGTTCGCGTGGTGATCGAGATCGGTGACGATGACCTCGTCGCCTTCGCTCCAGGTGCGGCCGAGGGCGCCGGCGAGGTGGAACGTCAGCGAGGTCATGTTCGCGCCGAAGACCACCTCGTCGGGCGCGCAGTTGAGGAGCTCCGCCGTCGTCTCGCGCGCCGACTCGATGATCAAGTCCGTCTCGATGCTCGTCGGATAGGCCCAATGCGTGTTCGCGTTGTGGTGGAACAGGTAGTCGTTCATCGCTTCGGCGACGGCGCGCGGCGCCTGCGTCCCGCCGGGCGCATCGAAGTAGGCGACCGGATACCCCTTGTAGATGCGCTCCAGCGCTGGAAATTGACCGCGGACGTTCTCCATCGCGCCGCGCATTCTACTGGAGGCGTGATTTTGAACATCCGTCCAATTTCAGAACGCGATTTCGGCGAATTCACCGTATTTTGAACGGCATCGGCCCTGCAGTAGGGGGCGCCATGGAATCGAACGTCTCAGCCATTCTCAGAAACCTGAATGTCGCTCTACAGCCGCTGGTGAATTTGACAACGGAGGATGTCGTCGGCTACGAGGCCCTGGCCCGCCCCGCCGGCGCGCTCGTCGCCCCGGCCGCGCTCTTCGACGCCGCCCTCGCCGGAGGGTGGATGACCGACCTCGATCTCACCGTGGCCGGCCGCGCCTTCGAGAGCCAGCAAATCGGCCCCGGGCAGCGTTTCTTTCTCAACGTCCATCCGGCGGCGCTGGAGTCGCGCGGCTTCGCGCAGCGGCTGCGCCGCGTGATCCGCCCGATGCGCGTGGTCATCGAGATCACCGAGCAGGGGCCGATCACGAAGCCCGACATCGCCCTGGCGAACGTCGAGGAGCTGCGCGGCGCCGGCGCGCTCTTCGCCCTCGACGACTTCGGCAGCGGCTACGCGCACATGCGCTGGCTGGCGGAGATCCGCCCGCGTTTCATCAAGCTCGCCCAGTCGATCGTCACGGACTTCGAGTGCGTGCCGTGGCGCTGCAGCATCGTGCGCAACCTCCACGGCTTCGCCAAGGACACCGGCTGCTCCGTGATCGCCGAGGGGATCGAAACGGAGGCCACTGCGGAGGCGGCGCGCATGATGGGCATCGAATTCGGCCAGGGCTACTACTTCGGACGGCCGGCGATTATGGATACCATGCCGGTGGCAAAGGTCGCATGAGGCTGGAGTGGATCAGTGCCTACGACATCGTTCCCGATCCGGTGCTCGTCCACTCCGGCGGGGTGTGGGTCTACGCGAATCCCGCCGCGCTGGAGATGCTTGCAGGCGGCGACGCCTCGGCGCTGATCGGCCGCCCCATCTTCGACTTCGTGCCGCCCGAGGACCGCGACACGGTGCGCGCCCGCGTCGAGACGTTGTATGCGAGCGAAAGCGCCACGCCGCCGCTGGAGCAGCGCCTGCTGCACGCGCGCGGCGGAACGATTCACGTCGACGTCACCGGCCGACGCGTGACGATGAAGCATGGCGAGCCCGGCGTGCTGATCATCGCCCGTGACATCAGCGAACGCCGCGCCGCCGACCGCCGCTTCGGCGCCGTCTTCGAGCAGGCGCCGGTGGGGATGATCCTCGGCTCGGTTGAAGGCACATTCGTCCGCGCCAATCGCTGTCTCTGCGAAATGATCGGTTACTCCGAGGCGGAGCTGATCGGCCGTCCGATCCTGGAATTCACCCATCCCGACGACGCGGCCATGGAGCTCGAGGCGATCCACCGCATTCTGCGCGGCGAGATGAGGTCGTTCACCGCGGAGAAGCGGCATATCCACAAGGATGGCCGGCTGATCTGGGGCCGCATCACGGTCTCCGTCGTGCGCAACGACAGCGGCACGCCTGATTACTTTCTCGGCATCAACGAAGACATCGACGAATTGCGGCGGAACGAAACGCGCTTCCGGCACCTGATCGAGCACGGCAGCGAGATGATCTTCATCATCGACGAGATCGGCACGATTCGCTACGCCAGCCCGACCGCGCTCGCGATCGTCGGCTATGCGCCGGCGGAGCTGGAAGGGCATCAGGCCTTCGCGTTCGTGCATCCCGACGACATCGCCGCGACGGTGAAGATGCTCGGGCAGCTCGCCGGCCAACCAGGAACGTCGGACATGGCCGCCGCGCGCGTGCGCCACGCCGACGGCGGCTGGCGGACGCTCGACCTGGCCGGGACGAACCTGCTCGACGACCCCTCGGTCGGCGGCATCGTCGTCAACGCGCGCGACGTGACGGAGCGCGACCGCCTGCGCGCCGAGGTCGAGCAGCTCACGCGCGTGGAGTCGCTCGGCCGCGTCTCCGCGTCGGTCGCGCACGAGATGAACAACGTCCTCTTCGCCGCCGGCGCGCTCACGCAGGTGCTCGACCGCAAGTCCGCGGCCGCGCCGGGCATCGAGCCGATCGTGCGCGGACTGCAGAGCGCCCTCGCGCGCGGACGCCGCGTGACGTCGGAGATCCTCCGCTTCGCGCAGCCGGCGCAACTGACGATGAGGACGTTCGACGTCGCACCGTGGCTCGAGGCGGTCGTGAACGAGCTGCGCCCCGCGCTCGAGCCGCTCCATCACGTGACGCTGTCGTGCGACGACGCGCTGCCGGCGATCTCCGGCGACCGCGAGCAGCTCGCGCAGGTGATCGTGAATCTGGTGATGAACGCGCGCGACGCGATGCCGGGCGGCGGCGAGATCGCAGTCGCCGCGCACCATGCGGAGGAGCTCGTCGTGAGCGTGCACGATTCCGGCGACGGCATCGATCCGGCTGTGCGCGAGCGCATTTTCGATCCGCTCTTCACCACGAAAAAGAGCGGCACCGGCCTGGGACTGGCGGTGGCGCAGCAGATTGTCCTGCGGCATCATGGCGAGATTCGCGTCGAGAGCGAAGCCGGCGCGGGCACGACGTTCGAGGTGCGCCTCCCCTCATCGCAGTAACGCGTACTCCTCCGGATGGGGCACGAGTCCGTCCTTCGGCAACTCGCGCACGAGGATCGCATCGTCGACTTCGCCGTCCTGCAAGATCAGCGAAGCGAGATCGACATCGCGCCGCACGATGAAGACGTCATGAAACTCGTTGTCGAGGTACGCGCCGCCGTTGAGGACGCACGACTCGCGCACCGTGCCGAGGAATTGCAGCTCGCGCGCGTCGATGCGGAGACCGAGCTCCTCGAACGTCTCGCGCACCGCCGCGTCGCGCGCGCTCTCCCCGGCCGACAGATGGCCCGCCGCGCTTACGTCCCAGAGGCCGGGATAGTTCTCCTTGCGTAGCGAACGCCGCTGCAGCAGGAGGCGGCCGTCGGCCGTGATGATCCAGACGTGCGCGGCGCGATGCCAGTCGCCGTCGCGGTGCACGTCCGCCTTCGGCTTCGTCGCGCCGGTCGGCGCGCCCTCGGCGGTCAGGACGTCGATGAGCTCAACCACGCGCGCACGCGCTCCGCGACCTTCTCCGGCGTGAAGCCGAGGTGCTCGGCGATCTGCTCGTACGGGGCCGACGCGCCGAAGCGATCGATGCCGATCACCAGCGCGTCGTGGTTCACATACTTGTACCAGCCGTCGCTGCGTCCCGCTTCGATGGCCACGACGCGGCTGCGGTTGCCGAGCACTTCGTCGCGATACTCCGCAGGCTGCTTGTCGAACAGATCGAGGCACGGCGCGGAGACGACGCGCACGTTCGTCCCCTGCGAGCGCAGCAGGTTCGCCGACGCCACCGCCAGAGGCAGCTCGGAGCCGGTGGCGATGAAAGTGATGTCGCCGTCGCGATACCCGTCGAGCACGTACGCGCCGCGCCAGACCTCGTGCGGATCGAAGTTCTGCGCGACCGGCTCGAGCTTCTGCCGCGTCAGCGCCATCGCCGTCGGTCCCTCCGCCTTCGCCACCGCCCACGCCCAGGCCATGGCCACCTCGGCCGGCGTGCCGGGGCGGAAGAAGGTCATGTTCGGAATGAGGCGGAGCGCGAAATAGTGCTCGACCGGCTGGTGCGTCGGACCGTCTTCGCCGAGGAAGACGGAGTCGTGCGTGTAGACGTAGATCGACGGGATGTCCATCAGGCAGCCGATGCGCACCGACGCGCGCATGTAGTCGGAGAAGATCAGGAACGTCGCCCCGTACGCGCGGAAGGAGCCGTACAGCGTGAGGCCGTTCACGATCGCGCCCATGGCGTGCTCGCGGATGCCGAAGTGGAGGTTGCGTCCCTTGAAGACTTCGAACGGCGGGGCCTTGTCCTCCTCCCCTTTGGCGCGCTCGATGCTGCCGGCGTCCTTGATGATCGTGTTCGTCGACGGCGAGAGGTCGGCCGCGCCGCCGACGACGAAGGGCGCCTGCGCGGCGAGCTTCTGGATGACCTGGCCGGAGATCGCGCGCGTGGCCGTGGGCTTGTCGACTTTCGCGGCCTCGACGAGCTCGGCCTCGAATCCCTCGGGCATCGACTTCGACCAGTACCGGTCCCACTCCTCGGCGAGCTGGGGGTTGCGCGCGCGCCACTCGGCGTAGCCCTTCTCCCACTTGCGCCGCGCGGCGGAGAGGCGCTTCGTCTTGCGCGTGAACTCGGCACGCACTTCGTCGGGCACGTAGAACGTCGGCTCCTCGGGCCAGCCGAGGTTCGCTTTCGTGGCCTTCACCTCGTCGGCGCCGAGCGGCTCGCCGTGCGCGCGGGCGGTGCCGTGGAACTTCGGCGAGCCCCAGCCGATGATCGTCCGGGCGATGATGAGCGACGGCCGGTCGGTGACTTTCTGGGCGCGGCGGATCGCTTTGCGGATGGCGTTGCGGTCGTGGCCGTCGATCTTCTGCGTGTGCCAGCCGACGGCGTCGAAGCGCTTCTTCACATCCTCGGAAAACGCCAGGCGGGTCTCGCCTTCGATGGAGATGTGGTTGTTGTCGTAGAAGTAGATGAGGTTGCCGAGGCCGAGGTGGCCGGCGATCGAGGCGGCCTCGGCGCTGACGCCTTCCATCAGATCGCCGTCGGAGCAGATGCCGTAGATGTAGTGGTCGACGGGCTTGAAGGCGTCGTCGCCGTTGAAGCGCGCCGCCATCATCTTTGCGCCGAGGGCCAGGCCGACGCTGTGGGCGATGCCCTGCCCGAGCGGCCCGGTGGTCATCTCGATGCCCGAGGCGTGGCGGTACTCGGGATGCCCGGCCGTGCGCGAGCCCCATTGGCGGAAGTGCTTCAATTCGTCCATCGTCATATCCGGATATCCGGTGAGATGGAGCAGTGAGTAGAGGAGCATGGAGGCGTGGCCGGCGGAGAGGACGAAGCGGTCGCGGTTCGTCCAGTGCGGAGCCTTCGGGTCGTGGCGGAGGAACTCGGTCCAGAGAACGAAGGCCATGTCGGCCATCCCCATCGGCGTGCCGGGGTGGCCGGACTTGGCCTTCTCCACCGCGTCGACGGCGAGGAAACGGATGGTGTTGACGCAAAGCTCTTCGAGCTTGTCCTTCTGCCCGATCCTCGGTTCGTTGCTTTCCTCGGCGACGGCGATCGCGGTGCTCGCCTCGTGGGCGGCGCCGCCCGGTTGCTGCTCCATTCGCAGGCCCTCCAGCGGGAAGCGGATTATACTCGGCGCATCCCGGTCCAATTCCCCGCGCGCGAGGTGAATCGATGACGAACGAGACCGTTACGGTCAAAGGCTCCCCCGTTCGCAGTCTTCAGAAGTTCATCGACGCGGAGCTGACGCCCGACCAGCGCGGCGCCGTGCTGAGCGCGCTGCCGGCCGAGTACGGCGCGCGACTGCGCGGCCCAGTGCTGGCCACGGAGACGATCCCGGTGACGGTGCTGAACAAGTTCACCGAGGAGGCCGCCAAGGTGAAGGGAGAGCCGGTCGAGCAGTTCGCGCGCCGCGCCGGACGCGAGGGCGCCAGCGACGCCGTGAAAGGGATCTACCGCTTCTTCGCCCTGGTGATGACGCCGCCGGCGCTGCTGTCGAAGGCATCGCAGATGTGGAGCTCGCTCTACAACCGCGGGGAGCTGAAGGTGGCGAACCAGACCGAGCACGCCGCCACGATCAAGCTGCTGAATTTTCCCTCCGAGGTGCCGGGCTGCTCGCGCGTGACCGGCTGGATCGAACGGATGGCGGAGCTGACCGGAGCGAAGGACGTAAAGGTGCAGCAGACGCAGTGCTACGCGAAGGGCGCGCCGCATTGCGAGTGGACGGTGCACTGGCAATGAAAACGCGAACGGCCGGGGATACCGGCCGTCCGCGTACAGGGTCACGAGATGCTGTTTAGTCGAGTGCCCAGCTGACCGTGCACGAGGCGGAGTTGTTGTAGTAATTGCCGTTCTCGACGCGCACCTTGATGCTGCTGGTGAAGCGAAGGTTCATCGGGATCCAGCCCGTATCGCCGGTGTTGGGGTAGATGGTCTGTGTGGTGCCGCCGTTGATCGTAATTTCCAGATACACGGCGCTGTCCGTGACGCAGCGGATCCCCTTGATGTTGCCGGTGACGCTGGTGGAGTTGACGATGTCGCGGTAGTCGTTCGGATAGTAAACGCCGCCGGTGTCGAGTTTGGGTTGCGTGTTGCCGTCGTCAGCGGCCCAGGCGGCAGGCGCCAGAGCCAGGATCACAGCGACGGCCAAAAAGACGAGCTTTCTCATTGAGGTTCTCCTTCTTGAGTTTTGTGTCTTTCGGCCGATTGACGTATACAAAATAAGTTCGCCGCAGCAATATGTCAATATGTCATACGCGAATGAGTGACAGATGTCACTTATCGTGCGTTTGCCCCAGGATGAAGTCGATCCGCCGCCCCAGCGACGGGTGCGAGTAGCGCCACCACTCGATGAAGCGCGGCGGCCGCGGGTCGGACTTCGAGTCCTCGGCGAATTTCACGAAGGCGCTGGCCATCGGCTCGTTGAGGTGGGTGAGCTGGAGGCCGAAGACGTCGGCCTGGTGCTCGATGTGGCGCGAGAATCCCGAGGTCACGGGCGAGAGGAGGAACGTGATCGCGGCGCTGAGGACGAGCAGCCACGGTAGCGCGGCCGGGTCGCCGCGCTCGTCGCGCACGCGCCAGCGGCTCCCCCACCGCGCCAGTCCGCGCTCGTACAAAGCCTGGCCGATCCAGAAGACGAAGAAGGAGAGGGCGATGGAGAAGGCGATGCCTTTCCAGAGGTGCTTCTCGACGTAGTGGCCCATCTCGTGGCCCATGACGGCGAGGACTTCGTCGTGGTCGAGCTTGGCCAGCAGCGTGTCCCACATGACGATGCGCGCCGAGGGTCCGATGCCGGTGACGTAGGCGTTCATGGTCTTGGTCTGCTTCGATTTGTCGACCTGATAGACGCGGCTGTTCTCGATGCCCGCCCGCCCGGCCTCGGCGATGAGGTCGCGGCGCAGGACGGCGTCGCGCAGCGGCTCGAATTTGTTGAAGAGCGGATCGATGATGAGCGGCGTGACCAGGACGCCGAGGAGGATCAGCGGGATCGAGCCGAGCCACGCGGCGATCCACCAGCGGCGCACGCGGCGGATGGCCAGGAGCACGAGCGCGCCGACGATGGCGCTGATGACGAGGCTCACGCCGAGGGCCTTGGCCTGATCTCCGATCCACGCGGAGAGCGACTGGTCGGTGAGGTCGAACTGGTGCGGGACGATGTAGTCCTCGTAGATGGTGAGGGGAAGCTCGAGGATGGTGATAGCGATGACGAGCAAGACGACGTAGAGCATTGAGGCGATGAATTTTTTTTGCGTTGCTCGTTCGGCGAGGTCGCGCATGCGCGCGGAGGCGCGGGAGCGCAAGAGGAGCACTAGGACGCCGAGGCCGTAGGCGACGTTGACGAAGTAGAGGATGTCTTGAAGGCGGCTGTGGCGGCGCATCTCTGGGGTGACGCGCGGCTCGAGGCGGCGGGACGCCGCCTTGCCAGCCGGCGGGGACGCCGGCGCTCCGGCCGGCGGCGAAGCAATCGCCGCGACGGCAACGACGGCGACGCCGAGGACGAGCGCGGCGAGGATCAGCTTGCGCATCGGCGCGTATCATCGCACGGCTATGTTTGCGATTCGTTCCGCCAGCGAGTCCGATGTGCAACTGATCCTGCAATTCATCCGCGACCTCGCGGAGTACGAGCGCCTCGCGCACAAGGTCGTGGCCACGGAAGAGCAGCTGCGCGCGTCGCTCTTCGGCAGCCCGCGCTTCGCCGAGGTGATCATCGGCGAGGAGGACGGCGTGGCGGTCGGGTTCGCGCTCTTCTTTCACAACTACTCGACGTTCCTCGCGCAACCGGGCGTCTACCTCGAGGATCTCTTCGTGAAGCCGGAGGCGCGCGGACGCGGCTACGGCAAGGCCCTGCTGGCGCGGCTGGCGCAGCTCGCGCGCGAGCGCGGCTGCGGGCGGGTGGAGTGGGCGGTGCTCGACTGGAACACGCCGTCGATCGAGTTCTACAAATCGCTCGGCGCGCTGCCGATGGACGACTGGACGGTGTTCCGCCTCACCGGCGACGCGCTCGAAGCGCTCGCTAATGCGGAGCGATGACGGTGACGTGCTGCGTCTCGTTGTTCGTCACCGAGACCAGCGCCCATGTCGAGCGCGACGACGGCGCCCCGATCTCGATCCGCAGCGGTCCCTGCCCGGCGATCCGCGGAAAGCGCTGCACGAGGTCGGGAATCGTCGCCGACATGAACATCGGCGTGGCCGGGGACGCCGGCGACAGCGGCACCTGATCAAAATCGATGAAGGCGCCGCTCCGCGAGAAGACCGCGATCGCCACGGCCGGCGCGCCGTCGGTGCGGAAGAGGCGCAGTGCGACGCGGTACTTCGAATCGGTGGGCACGAGCAGGATGTGGAGCTTGCGGTCGTAGAGATCTTTCTCGCGCGCGACCGGGATCTCGGTGCCGAGGGCCTCGGATTGCCGCGAGAGATCGCGCGCCAGGACGTCGACGAAGAAGCCCGGCGCGCCCTGGCGCGCGGCGTAGAGCAGCATGCCGGCAGGCGCGTCGGCCTGCGTGATCACGAAGTCGCTCGCCGCGGGGAGGGAGCCGAAGAGCGACAGGGAGCCGAAGAACGATGAGGCCACGGGCAGCGCGTCGCCGTTGCCGTTGTGCAGCGCCACGTCCGTCGTCCATTGCGAGCCGAACGCGCCCGGCCCGGTGACGAGCGCGGGAAAGATGACCGGCTCGAAGAAGGCCGGCTCGGGCGTTTTGTCGAGCTCGAAGTAGTCGAGCGCCGCGGTGGCGGTGAGCGTATCGACCGCGACGTCAACCGGACCGGCGGCATGCGGCGGCACGGTGACGGCGACCTCGTTCGACGAGACCAACGTCGCCGCGACCGGCTGCCCATCGATCTTCACCGGCAACGGATTGCAGATCAGCGGCAACGGCACGGGACAGGCGACGATGCCGGAGCCGCGCAGGCGGATGGCGCCGCCGGAGGCGGGGACGACGTTGGGCACGACGTCGAAGGACGGCGCGGCGTCGCGCACGACGAGCGTGCCGCGATCGATGGCCGGAATACGGTCAGGAGAACCGGTGACGACGCCGTCGGCCACGACGTTGTAGACGCCCGGCGGCAGCGTGCCGAGGCTCACCGGAAAATCGTTGGGCGCGAGCTGACCCAGCACGCATGGTGAGTCCAACCTGACGGCGACGCTGATGTTCGAGCCGTTGCGGAGGAAGTCTCCGTGCCGGGGCGTGCAGTATGCCGGCGGCAGCATGACATGCGCGACGACGGGCGTGGCCGAGGTCGGATTCGGCGGATCGAAGAAGGTCGTGGCGGAGACCGTCGTGGCGAGCAGCAAAAGCGCGAGGACGAAACGCATGCAGTCGATTACGACCGCTGCACGCGCGGCGTCTACGCGCCGCCGGTCGCTATACTTGCGCTCATGCGAAAAATGATCGTCGTCCTGTCTCTGCTGTTCGCAGCCGTCGCCACCGCCGCCGGCGATCCGAAGAGCGAGGCCGTGAACGCGCTCACCGCGATCGGCGCGGATCTCGACGCCGCGCGCGCCGCGCAGAGCGCCGTGGCCGCCGCGAGCCGGGAGCTCGTCGCGGAAGGAGCGAAGCTGAGCGCCGCCGTGGCCGCCATGGACCTCCATCGACCGCCGATGCAGATGGACGTCGCGGCGGTGGCGAAGGCGCGCGCCGCGTACGACGCCGCGGCGGCGCGGCTGCAGAAGGCGATCGCCGACGGCGACGCGAAGCTGAGCAGCTCGCTCAACGCCGCGCGGGCGCGGCACGACGTCGCCATGAACGCAATCCGCAACATGAAGGGCTAGTCAGTGCTTCGCCGCGTGACGGCGGAACGACGGAATCAACTCGTCGTGGGCCTGCAGAATGTCGCCGGGGAAGGCGTTCGCGTTCGCCTGGAACACCTCGATGTATTGCGCGCGCAGCGGATTCGCGGCGCCGAGCGGATCGATGCCGGTTTCGAGCATGGCCAGGAACGTCTGCGCGGTGCACGGCGTCGGATTCGTGACCGGCTCCGAACAGGCCGCGCCCTGGCCGGTGGAGCCGAGGTACTCGTTCGTCTGGAACGCCGCCATCGTGTTGTACGTCTGCGCGTACTGGACCACCGTCGGCGATGCGGCCTCGCCGGGCATGAGGAAGTTGAACTGCACGACGAGGCGGTTCGGGAACTTCTGACTGGCCAGCGAAATCAGGGGCGCGGTGGCGTCCGGCGGCGTCCCTTTGATCACCGTGCCGTCCTCGGCGATGGCCGGAAAGGCATTCGATGGAATGATGGCAATGCTGAATGCCTTGTCGGGAAAACTCTTCGCGAACGAGCTCGTGATCGCGCCCCATCCCTGCAGCAGCAGCGACGGCTTGTAGCCGGCCTGCCGCCAGATCGTGACGGCGTCGCTGACGCAGGCCAGGCCGGTGCTCTGCGGCGTCTCCGCCGGCAGGCGCAGCTCGTCGGTGGTGCGGTTGATGCCGCTCAGGCGGAGCAGCGTGACGGAGTCGTACGCGCCGATCGATTTCAGATGCGCCGCGAGCGCGGCGAGCATCACGTCCCACCGCGCCAGGAAAGCCGAGTCCCACGGCGGCGCCATGGTCAGGGACTGGCAAAGGCCGGTGGCGCCGCTGTGCGGCGAGATCGTGAAGTTCAGCGCCGTCGCGCCGGCGCCGCCCGGCGCGGGCTGGAAGAGCCACGACGGCTCATCGGAGCCGGCGGTGACGATGAGATCGATTTTCTTGTTCGCCGCCGCGGCCAGCCACGGATCGAGCGTCGTCCACTGGAACTGTCCCATCGACGGCTCGATCGCGCTCCAGGCGATGACGAGGACGACACCGTCCATGCCGACGATGCCCAGCGACGACATGACGGCGTTGGCGGTCGGCTTCGAGAGGCGCGACAGGTCGTTGCTGTAGACGTAGACGCCGCGGAGGTCAGCGGCGTGCAACGCGGATGCGACGAGGAACGGGCAGATCAGCCAGAGAAACGAGCGGGTCCGAAGCAAGGTTCATCTTCTTTCCCCGGGCCGGCTGGCAAATATACAACGTTACGCCCGCAACGCTTCCACCGGCGTCAGGCGCGAGGCGCTGATCGACGGGTACACGCCCGCGGCCAGGCCGATGAAGATGGCGAAGCCGCTGGCGATGAGGATGGCGTCGGGCAGCACCGGCAATCCGGCCGGGAAGAACTGGGCGATGAACTTGACCAAGGCGATGCCGGCGCTGACGCCGATGGCCGCGCCGACGACCGAGAGCGTGATCGACTCGACGAGGAACTGCACAAAGACCTCGGCGTCGGTGGCCCCCATCGACTTGCGCAGGCCGATCTCGAAGAGGCGCTCGGAGATGGAGATCTTCAGCACCGAGAAGATGCCTACGCCGCCGATGAGCAGCGAGATCGCGGCGATGGAGAAGAAGACGATGCGCCAGTTGCGGATGACCGTCGTGACCTCGGAGCGCGTTTTCAGAATTTCCTTGCCGATGTTCTCGATGCGCACGTCGCCGACGCCGTTGTGGGCGCGCTTGTAGATGCGCACGGCCTCGTCCTCAGCCTCCACGCTCTTCTCCGGCTCGGCCGCCTTCGCTAGAACGTAAGAGATGGCGTTCTTGCCGTACATGTCCTCGTAAACGGAGAACGGGATGTACATGCCGATGGTCTCGCGGCGCATCTCGTCGTCGTTGACGAACTCGGTGTTGAACTTCGTGCCGACGCCGACGACGGTGAATCGGCGCCCGCCGAGGGTGACCTGTTGGCCGACGGCGGTGTCGCCGCCGAAGAGCTGCTGCTTGAGCTTGAAGCCGAGGACGCAGACGGCGGCCTTGGTGCGGATGTCGGTGTCGCCGATGAAGCGGCCCTCGCTCGTCTTGCGGTTCTTGATGGTCACGAACTCCGGAGTGATGCCCCAGAGGTCGACGCGGCGCGTGACCGTGCCGGCGGTGACGACGGCGCGGTTCTGCCCGACCGGGGCGACGTCGCTGATCAGCGTGCTCCCCTCGAACCAGCGCGCGTCGTCGGTGCGCAGGCCGCGGGAGAGGTACTGCTTGGCGCGCTGGATGCGGTCGGTGGGCTGGCGGTTCGACATCGAGAGCACGCCGTCGAGGCCGAGGTCGTTGACGCCTTCCCACACGGCGCGCTCCACGCCGTTGAGCACGGAGAGCACGACCACGAGGGCGAGCGTGCCGAGGATCACGCCGACGAGGGTGAAGAGCGAGCGCAGCGGATGCGCTTTGATCTCCTCGAAGCTGGTGCGGACGGACTCGCCGACGTGCATGGCTACTCCGTCCTCAACGCTTCGATGGGATTGAGCCGCGACGCCCGGATGGCCGGGTACATGCCGAAGACGAGGCCCGTGCCGGCGGCGAAGATCAGGGCCTTGACGACGACGTCGGGCGTCATCTGCGCGGCGTTGCGCGTGAGCAGGGAGATGCCGTCGCAGAAGAACTTCCCGACGAAGATGCCGATGAAGCCTCCGAAGACGGAGACGAGGATGGAGTGGGTCAGGAACTGGCTGAAGATCTGCAGCGGCGAGGCCCCCACGGCCTTGCGCGTGCCGACCTCGCGCACGCGCTCGTTGAACGAGGCGAGCTGGATGTTCATGACCACGATGCCGCCGACGATGAGCGAGATCAGGCCGCAGACCATGAACAGCACGTCGTACATGCGGTTGTTGTCCTCGTTGCGCTTGAGGTTGGCCACGCGCGAGAAGACTTCGAAGTCCTTCACGCCGTGCTCGCGCTTGAGGACGGACTCGATCTCGGCGACGGCGTCCTTCCACGTCTTGGTGTCGCGCATGCGCGCGTGCATCCACGAGACCTTGCCGCGCTCGAGGGGCTCGCCCTTGCGGGTCATGTAGGTGGTGATGGGGATGTAGATCTGCCGGTTCATCCAGCGCAGGGCGTTGTGGTCGCCGTTGTCGAAGCTGAAGTACTTCTCCTCCATCACGCCGACGACCTGGTAGCCGGTGCCGCCGATGATCATGGTCTTGCCGACGGGGTTGTCGGTGGCGAAGAACTCCTGGGCGCGCTCGGAACCGAGGACGACGACGCGCGCGGCGGAGGCGACGTCGCTGTCGGTGATGAAGCGGCCCTTGTCGGCGCGGAAGTCGTTCATCGGCGAGTAGGCCGGGGTGATGCCCATGACGTTGCGCGGCTTCTCGATGTCGTGGTAGCGGATGGTGAGGGTCTCGTTGCAGACGGGCGAGACGAGGTCGATCTGCTTGGCGTCGCGCTTGAGAGCGACGACGTCGGTCCAGGTCAGGCCGCGCGAGGCCAGGGCCTTGGCGTCGAGCGTAACCTTCCCCGTGGGCTTGTCGTTGATCCAGATTTTCTGGATGCCGCCGCTGATGGCGTAGAACTTCATGGCCTGGGCCTTGCCGGCGACGGAGAGGGAGAAGGTGGCCACGATCGACGCCGCGCCGAGGATGATCCCGGCGAGCTGCAACAGCGTCCGCCCGAAGTGCTCGCGGATGTCGCGGATGCCGTCGAGGATGGACTCTAGCAGGATCATGGCTGGTGTTCGGTCGTTGGTTCTTTCGTTCTGGGTTGTTAGGTTCTTAAGTTCTTAGGTTCTTATGCCGTTAACAACTTAAGAACCTAACAACCTAACAACCTCAATCGATCGTGTCCCCATCGACAATCTCCCCATCCACGATCTTGATGCGACGGCCCGTCCTCTCCGCAATCGTCGGGTCGTGGGTGACGATGATGATCGTCTCGTCCTGCGAGATCAGGTTCTCGAAGATGGCGATGATCTCGTGGCCGGTCTTCTGATCGAGGTTGCCGGTCGGCTCGTCGGCGAGGATGAGCGACGGCGTGTTCACCAGGGCGCGGGCGATGGCCACGCGCTGGCGCTGGCCGCCGGAGAGCTCGTTGGGGCGGTGCTTGGCGCGGTTGGCCAGGCCGGTGCGCTCGAGCGCTTCCATGGCCCGCTCGCGGCGCTCGCTGCCGCTCGTACCGGCGTAGAGGAGCGGGAGCTCGACGTTCTTCAGCACGGTCGCGCGCGGGAGGAGGTTGAAGGTCTGGAAGACGAAGCCGATCTTCTGATTGCGGATGCGGGCCAGCTGGCGGCTCGACATCTCCGCGACGTCCTCGCCGTCGAGCCAGTAGCGGCCGGCGGTGGGCGTGTCGAGGCAGCCGAGGATGTGCATCAGCGTCGACTTGCCGGAGCCGGAGGGGCCGATGACGGCGGCGAACTCGCCGCGCTGCACGGCCAGGTCGACGCCGCGCAGGGCCTGCACGGCGTTCTCGCCGGCGTCGTAGGTCTTCGTCACGGCCTCGAGCTGGATGAGCGCGCGCTGTGGCTCGGGGTCGGATTCGTATTTGAGAATTGCGCTCATGTCAGTTCTTAGGTTCTTAGTTCTTAGTTCTTAGTTTGTCTGCCGGGCGAATTAACCGCTAATCGCTAATCGCTAGTCGTCCGACTCGTCCTTCTTCTTGTCGTTCGACAGCGTCGGATCCTCGAGGGCCACTTCCTCCCCCGCTTTCAATCCCTTGAGGATCTCGACGTGGGCGTTGTCGGAGAGGCCGGTGACAACGATGCGCTTTTCGAAGAACTGCTTCCAGGCGTCCTTATCGACTTGCGGCTTGCCGTCCTTGCCCTTGGCCGGCTTCTTGGCCTCGGCGATCTTCTTCGGGTCGATGTGCTTCTTCACGAAGATGATCTCTCCCTCGTCGCGCTGGAAGACCGACTCCACCGGCACGGTGAGCACGTGCGGCTTCTTCTCGCCGATCATCTCGATGTTCGCGGTCATGCCCGAGCGCAACTCGCGGCCCTGGGCATCGAGGCGGATCTCCACGTCGAAGACGCGCACCTTGTCGTCGAGGCGCACGGCCGGGGCGATGCGGTCGACGCGGCCGGCGAAGGAGGCTTTCTGGTAGGCGTCGAGCGTGACCTTGACCGGCATCCCGACGCGGACTTTGCCGATGTCGACTTCGTTCACGCCGGCCTTGACGATCATCTTCGACACGTCGGCCACGGTGAAGAGCACGGTGCCGGCGTTGAACGACGAGACACCCGAGGTGATCGACTCGCCGATCTCGACGTTCTTCGTCAGGACGATGCCGTCCATCGGCGCGACGACGTTCGATCCCTGGAACTTCTCCGGCGACTGGTTGATGGGGATGCCGCTCTTCTCGACGAGGTTGTACTTCTCCTGCGTCTTCTCGTACTCCTGCTTCGCGGCCATGTACTCGGCTTCGCTGTCGCGGTTCTGCTTTCCGGCCAGGAGGCCCGACTCGAACAGCGAGTGGTCCTGCTCGTAATTCTTCTTGGCCTGCTCGTAGCGGATGCGCGAGGCGCTGAGGGCGTTCTTGACGTCGGCCAGCGACTGGGCCTGATTGAGGTCGGGCTCGACGCGCGCGAGGACGTCGCCGGCTTTCACCTGGTCGCCGTCGCGGTGGAGGATGGCGATGACTTTCCCGGAGACGGCCGACTTCACGTCGACCTTGACCTCGGGCTGCACGTTGCCGACTTCCGTGACCTTCACCTGGATGTCGGCGACCTCGGCCTTGCCGACTTTCGCCGGAAGCTTCGGCTCTTTCGGCGCGCCGCCCTTCGCCTTCATCGCCACGAACGCGATGACGACGATGAGCGCTAGCCCGATCGCCGAGAAGATTGCGACTTTCTTTTTGCGCTTCGATGCCATGCCTGCACCTCGATCGTTGTTGCGACCTATAACGGTCGAGGGGGGCAAAGGTTTCAGCGCGTAGCGCGGCTCGCTTCGGCGGCGGATTCGAGGAGCTTTCCGGCCTCGCGCGCGGCCCGCGCGTCGAGGATGCGGTCGTCGCCGGTGATGGGATCGACGGCCACGACGATGGTCCGCTTCGGGTAGACCAGCTTGTAGTCGGTCGCGTAACGCTTGCGCAGGTCGCTCGTCGGCGGCGCGCTCGGCGGGATGTTCATCACAGGCTGCGGATGCGGAACGCCGGCGCTGAGGTGCGTGGCCATGGTGGCGCTCTTGTCGCCGCTCCACGGCGCGATGGTCACGCTTGCCGGCCGTCCGAGGAGGATGACGATCTTGCCGCGCAGCGTCTGCGAGCCGCGCTTGCCGTCGACGCTGAGGTTGTCGTCGGCTTCTTTGGCTCTGCCGGCGACGTTCGCGGCGAACGCAGGCCCGCGGATGGCGAGGAATCTGTCGATGAACTGCGCGGCGCCGGCCTCGGTGGTCAGCTTCGACCACTCGGCGCGCTCGCCCTTGGTCATGAAGTAGCCCTGCGGCGAATCGGCCCAGTTGCTGTACCGGCCCAGGTTTGCGGTGGCGAAGAACAGGGCGACGGCGAGAATCATGGTTTACGACTCGCTTCGGCGGCGGCTTCGAGGAGCTCGGCGGCCTCGCGCGCGGCGCGGGCGTCGAGGATGCGGTCCTCGCCGGTGATGGGATCGACGGCCACGACGATGGTGCGCTTCGGGTAGCCGAGCTTGTAGTCGGTCGAGTAGCGCTTGCGCAGCTCGCTCACCGGCGCCGCGCTCGGCGGGATGTTCATGACCGGCTGCGGGTGCGAGGTGTCGAGGTGCGTGGCCATGGTGGCGCTCTTGTCGCCGCCGTGCGGCACGATGGTCAGGCTCGCCGGCCGTCCGAGGAGGATGACGATCTTGCCGCGCAGCGTCTGCGAGCCGCGCTTGCCGGCGACGCTGAGGTTGTTGTCGGCCTCTTTGGCCCTGGCGGCGACGCTCGCGGCGAACGCGGGGCCGCGGCCGGCGAGGAATTTGTCGGCGAACCGCGCCGCCTCGGCCTCGGTGGTCAGCTTCGACCACTCGGCGCGCTCGGCCCTGGTCATGAAGTAGCCCTGCGGGGAATCGGCCCAGTTGCTGTACCGGCCGAGGTTTGCGGTGGCGAAGAACAGGGCGATGGCGAGAATCATGGTCTGCGACTCGCTTCGGCAGCGGCTTCGAGCAGCGCGTTGACCTCGCGCGCGGCGCGTGCATCGAGAATGCGATCCTGACCGGTGATCGGATCTACGGCAACGACGATCGTGCGCTTCGGATAGGTAAGCTTGTAGTCAGTTGAATAGCGTTGGCGCAGGTCGCTCGTCCGTTCCGCGCTCGGCGGCAGATTCATCGCCGGTTTCGGATCCAGAATGCCATCGTAGATGTGCGTTGCCATCGTTGCGCTCTTGTCGCCGGCCCACGGCCTGATGGTCATGCTCGTCGGGCGGCCGAGAACGATGGCGATCTTGCCGCGCATTGTCGCGGAGCCTTTTTTTCCGGCCACGGTGAGATAGCGGTCAGCGTCCGCTGCGAGGCTGGCGACGTCCTCCGTGAATCGCGGCCCACGACTCGCGATGAAGTTCTTGACGAATGCCTCCGCCTCCCCCTCGCTACTCAACTTCGACCAGGCCGCGCGTTCATCCTTCGTCATGAAATACCCCTGCGGCGATTCAGCCCAATCCTGAAACCTGCCGAGGTTGACGGCGAGAAGCAACGCGAGGGCAAGCGCTTTCATAGCTTCGCCGCCGTCAACCGCTCCAACTGCTCGTGCGGGTACGCGCCCGCGCTCACTTTCTCGTGCGCTTCCTGGATGCGGCCGTTCTCATCGATGACGTAGGCGATGCGCTTCGCGTACTCGTCCTGCGGACTCGTGGCCGCGCCGTAAGCCATGCCGATCTTGCGGTCGGTGTCGCAGAGGAGCGGGAACGGGAAGTGGAACTTCTCGGCGAAGCGGGCGTTGGCCTTCTCGTCGTCGAAGGAGACGCCGAGGATCTGGGCGTTGCGCTCGTGGTACTGCGAGGCGAGGTCCCGGAACCCGGAACCCTCGGCCGTTCAACCAGGGGTGTCGGCCTTCGGATAGAACCAGAGCACGACCTTGCTGCCGCGCAGGTCGCGCAGGCGGACGGTGTTCCCGCGGTGGTCTTTGACTTCGAAGTCAGGAGCCGGATCGCCAACTTTGAGCATCTTCGCACCTCGCACGACATAGCGGAAAATCCCGCGCAACGTCCACACTATCCATATTCTATGTCGCTGATCGAAGACGTGGTCATCCCACTCCGGCCCGGCCGCGCGCTTGACCTCGCTTGCGGGCGCGGGCGGTGGGCTCACTGGCTTGCCGAGCGCGGCTGGGAGGTGATGGCCATCGACCGCGACGACGACGCGCTGGCCGAGGTGCGCACGCCGAAGTTGAAGATGGACCTGGAGCGCGGCGATCCACTGCCGTTCGCCGACGCCACGTTCGACCTCGTGCTGATTATTCGATTCCTGCACCGCCCGCTCTTCGATGAGGCCGAGCGCGTGCTGAAGCCGGACGGGATTCTGATCACCGAGGTGCTGACGACAGGGCGCTTCGCGATGTCGCCGGCGGAGCTGGAGGCGCGATTCGCGGGATGGGGAGCGCTGGCGGGACGGCGGCGCTCTATTCCAAGGCCTGCATTCTCGTTCGCAGCACGTCGGCCGGGCTGACGAAGCCGGCGATCCGCTCCTGCTCGTCGACGACGGGGCAGCGGTCGATCCCTTCCCTGGCCATGCGGCGGATCAGGTCGCGCATGTCGTCGGTCGTGTGGGCGACGACGCGCCACGGCTGCACGCGCGCGGCCAGCGGCTGCTCGAGTGCGTTCTCGCGCGCGGCGCTCTCGATCGCCTCCGATGGCAGAAGCCCGATCAGCTTCCGCTCCTCGTTGACGACCGGGTAGAAGCGGTGGCGCGTCCCGGCCACGCGGCGCGCGGCGTCGAGCAGCGTCAGCGCCGCGGGGAGGGCAATGATCTCCTTCGTCATCACCTCCGCGACCGTGAGCCCGGCCAGCGGATCGTCGGCGGCGGGCTCGCGGTAGCCCTCGTCGCGCATCTGGCGCTCGGTGAGGTTCTCGTGGGCGATGGCGCGCGAGATCGACGTCGACAGCGCCACCGCCAGCATCAGCGGCAGGATGAGGCCGTAGTCGCCGGTGACTTCGACGACGATCAGCACCGCCGAGATCGGGCAGCGCAGAAGGCCTCCGAAGAACGCGCCCATGCCGACGAGAGCGTAGGCGCCGGGGTCGGCGGCGTGGGCGACGCGGCCGATCGTCGCGCCGAGGGCGGCGCCGATGAAGAGCGACGGCGCGAAGACGCCGCCGACGATGCCGCAGCCGAGGGCGATGACGAAGGCCACGACCTTGGCGACGAACGCCGTGGCCGCGCTTTGCACCTGGCCGTGCAGGAACAGCGACGTCGTGTCGTAGCCGACGGAGAAGATCACCGGGACGAAGAGGCCGATCGCGCCGATGGCGACGCCGCCGAGCGCCGCGCGCAGCGCCGGCCAGATGCGCTTCAGGAGACGCCGCAGGAACGTGACGGCGTGCACCGCGCCGCCGGAGACGGCGCCGGCCACGACGCCGGCGGCGGCGAAACCGAGGAGCTCGCGGAGATCGCCCCAGGTGCCGGTGGGCGCGCTGAGCAGCGGCTTGCCGCCGAGCAGGAGCCGCTCGACGACGGCGGCGGCGACGGCGGCGACGATCGTCCCGCCGAGGAGGCCGCGGCTGGCGTTGCCCATGACCTCCTCGAGCGCGAAGACGACGCCGGTGATCGGGGTGTTGAAGATGGCGGCGATGCCGGCGGCGGTGCCGACGGGGATCATGCTGCGCACGAGCTTCTTCGGCAGGCGCGCCAGGCGGGCGATCCACATCGATACGCCGCTGGCGATGACGACGGTCGGCCCTTCCGGTCCCAGCGGCGCGCCCGCGCCGAGGGAGATCGGCGTGAGCACGAGGGTGGCGGCGATGCTGCGGTCATCGAGGAGGGCGATGTCCTCGCCGTACGCGCGGCGGACACGGGCCAGGTTCGCACCGCCCGCGGGCGCGGCGAAGCGGCGGATGACGAGGGCGATGAGGGCGAAGACGAGCGCCGGCACGACGACGACGAGGACCGCGCGCATGGGGCCGTGCTGGCGCAGCGCCCCGGCGATGAGCAGCTTGCGCATCAGCTCCACGAGCTCGTGGAAGGCGACGGCGACGAAGCCGCAGGCGATGCCCGCGGCGATGAACAGCGGAATGGAAAGACGTCTCACGGCCGGGAAAGTGCTGAGTGCTGAGTGAGGGCAACTCAGCACTCAGCACTCAGCACTCAGCACTAGAAGTATCGAAGGGTCAGATCAATCAACTTCTGCTTGAACCTCGTGTACGGCGGATACAACAACTGAATCATGCTGAAGCGCGTCGGCTGCTCGAGCACGCCGCGGGCGTTCGAGAAAGCCTCGAAGCCGAAGCGTCCGTGGCCCTTTCCGACGCCGCTGTTGCCGACGCCGCCGAACGGCAGGTTGAGCTGGTAGAACTGCAGCAGCGTGTCGTTGATCGCCGTGCCGCCGGCGCGGGTGTGGCGGAGGACGTCCTGCTGCACGCGGCGGTCGCGGCTGAAAAGGTAGAGCGTGAGCGGCTTCTCGCGCTCGTCGATGATGCGGTAGGCGTCGTCGAGCGTGCGGTAGCTGACGATCGGCAGCACGGGGCCGAAGATCTCCTCCTGCATCAGCTCCGAATCCTCGGCCGGCTGCTCGACGAGGGCTGGCGGCATCGCGCGCTCGCTCGACGTCTCGCCGAGCAATCGATGCACGCGCGCGGCGTGGCGCTCGTTCACGAGCACGCTGCGCGAGGCGTCGCCGCCGAGGGCGTCGATCGCATGGCGGAGCTTCTCGACGAACGGCGCGCGCACGCTCTCGTCGACGAGCACGTAGTCGGGAGCGATGCAGATCTGGCCGGAGTTGAAGAATTTTCCCCAGGCGATCTTCTTGGCCGCCTCGCCAAGGTTCGCGCTCTTGTCGACGATGACCGGCGACTTGCCGCCGAGCTCCAGCGTGACCGAGGTGAGATGCTCCGCCGCGGCGTGCATGACGATGCGCCCGACGTGCGGACTGCCGGTGAAGAAGATGTGGTCGAAGCGCTTCTTCAGCAGGGCCGCGGCGACGCCGGCGTCGCCTTCGATGACCGCCACTTCGTCCTCGTCGAAGAGATCGCCGAGGATGCGCTTCATGCACGCGCTGGCGTGCGGGGTCATCTCCGACGGCTTGATCATCGCGCAGTTGCCGGCGGCGACGGCGGAGACGAGCGGGCCGAGGGTGAGATTGATCGGGAAGTTCCACGGCGAAATGATCAGGGCCACGCCCTTCGGCTCGTACTGCAGCCACGAGCGCGAGCCGAGCAGCGCGATCGGCGCGGGCACGTACTGCGGCTCCATCCATTCGCGCAGGTGGCGGCGGGCGTGCCGGGCCTCGCCGAGGACGGGATAGATCTCGGAGAGATCGACCTCGGCGGCGGGCTTGCGGTAGTCGTCCCACAGCGCGCGGCGGATCTCGTCGCGGCGCGCCAGCAGGGCGTCGTGCAGGCGGCGAATTTTATCGATGCGCTGCTTCGCGCCGGTGGCGCCGACGTCCGCGCGCCGGCGCTGCTGGGCATCGTAAATGCGGTCGATGTCGTCGAGCACCGCCGCCCGCGCGAAGCGGGCGGCGGGATCGAGCGTGGTGGTCATTCGGCGGCGATTCTATGGGAAATCCACCTCGGCAATGTCGGTGAATCTGAAGTACTGATAGACGCCGGAGCTCTTCTCGCGGCCGAGGAAGTCGACCTCGTTGCCGAAGCAGCTGTCGTTGAAGTAGACGGTCAGGGTCTCGCCGGACTTCATCTCCAGCGTGGCCTTCATCACCGGCCCGAGCGTGCAGCAGGCGGCGACGTTGACGGACGTGGCCGGGCCGACGACGCGCTTGATGTCCTTCTTGTTCGGCGTGATCGACGTGCCGTCATCCTTGCAGAAGTTCCCGTTGTCGCTGCGCGCGTAACCGCTAAAGGGAATCAGGTAGGCGAACTGCGAGGAGTCGATGTCGAGGATGTACGTGTCCTTCTTGTTCGCATCCGGCGCGGTCAGCTTCACGGTGACGACCGGCTTCGGCGTCAGCGAGAAATTCGCCGTTGCCCCTTCGCGGCCGAAAACGGCGACGGTCGAAGAGTTGAACGCGAACTGCGAGGCGGTCACGGCGGTGTTGATGCTCTTGGGGATCTCGATCTTGTACTTGCCGTCCGGGCCGGTGAATGCGGACTGACGTCCGCCCCCGACGACCTGGGCGTTGGCCAGCGGCTGGCCATTCGTGGCGTCGCTGATGATGCCGGTGAGGGTGACGGTGATGCCCGATGGAGGTACGGCGGCGCGGCGGCGGACGGTTTGCGCTCCGAGCGGGAGCAGCGTGATCAGAATCGCCGCGGCCGCGACGGCGCTGCGACGGATGAGACGGGAAACGGTCATGCAAATCTCCTCGAGAATGTCGGTTGCTTCGACGCAGCCGGACGGCCGCGGGTTTCAGCCATGGTAATCCAGCGCTGGTACGGATGCAGCGGCGAATCCGTCGCTATACTTGGCCATGCTTTCCTACGAAGTCACAATTCAGCTCGACGATTCCTCGCTCGCTCCCGAGCTCGAGCGCTACATGGCCGAGAAGCACTCGGCGAGGTCTTCGCCACCGGCTGCTTCGCCGGCGCCCGTTTCGAGCGCGCCGAGGGCGTGTATCGCAATCGCTACAGCGTGGCCTCGCAGGCGGACCTCGACCGCTACCTCGCCGAGCACACCGCACGCCTGCGCGACGACTTCGCGGCGCACTTTCCGGAAGGATTGCGCATCACTCGCGCGGTCTGGACGGAGCTGGCGCGGCGCTGACCCGCGGGCGCACGCTGTGCGCCCCTACCGACGAATACCACCGCGCCCAAACCGCCGGTAGGGGCGCACAGCGTGCGCCCGCGACGAATGCCGATCATGCGATCCGCGCGCGCAATCCGTCCGCGACCTCGGGCGGCACTTTCGTCCAGTCGAATTCGAAGCTCTGCGGCGGCAGCTCCCACGTGTGCCCGCGCAAGAGGACGACGGCGAAGACGGCCATGAAGTACGTGGCGAAGTCGAGGCCGGGACAGCGATGCCCGGTCACCGGCCCCGCCCCCTGCGGCGCGAAGGCGTGCTCGTGGCGGCGGTCCTCGGCGCGCGCGGGCGAGAAGCGATCGGGATCGAAGCGCCGCGGATCGTCGTAGACGCCGTGCCCGACGTGGCTCGGATTCACCGCCCACAGCACCATCCATCCCGCCGGCACGGTCATGCCGTCGAATTCGAACTCCGTCCTGCTCTTGCCGAAGATGACCGGCACGACCGGCGCGAGGCGTTTCACTTCGTTCACGACCTGCAGGAGGTAGTGCATCGACGCCAGCGACTCCAGCGTCAGCGGCCCGCGCGGCACCTCGATGCGCGCGCGGACCTCGGGGTGATCGGTGAGCTCGCGCACGAGCGCGACGAGGAGGCCGTAGACGATGAAGCCGGCGATGACGATGTGGTGCAGCTCGAGGGCGAGGTCGTCGTCGCCGACGCTCGTCCCCGCGGCGGCGAGGATGCGCGAGAGGCCGTCGTCCACGGGCTTGGCGCGGCGCTCGCGCACGATGCGCCGAAGGACGGCGAGGATGCGATCGCGCGCTTTCAGGGCATTGCGATACGGCGTGCCGGGGAAGTTGATCGGCAGCGTGGCGAAGCCGCGCGTGAGGACGTCGTAGTCGTTGCGCAGGCGGTCCATCTCCTCGCCCGGCGCGAGGCCGGCGATCGTCGAGCAGATGACTTCGATCGACAGCCGCTTCATCTCGTCGAGCCAGCGGATCTCTCCGGCCCCCGACCACTGCGCGAAGTAGCGCTCGACGGTGCTCTCGATCGACGGCAAGTACGCGGCCAGGGCCTCGTGCGTGAAGGCCTGGAGCACGACGCGCTTCCGCGCCGCGTGCACGTCGCCGTCGAGCAGCGGCAGGCTGCGCCCGCCGAAGAGCTCCTGCACATGCGGCGGCATCGAGCCTTCGCGCATGACGATGCTGCCGTCGATGAAGCGCGCCGCCGCCTCGGGGCCGGCCAGGACGATGGTGTTCCGTCCCAGCACTCTCGTGCGGAAGATGCGCCCGTGCGCGGCCAGGCGCTCCTCGACGAAGCGGAACGGATTCTTGGCGAAGGCGAGGGTCTCGCCGAGCAGCGGCAGCCCGCCGCGGCCGGGAGGAAGCGGAGCGGTGCTCATGTGGTGAAGAGGATGCTACAGCAGGTCAGCGCGCCCTCGGCCTTGGCGAGCTCGCTCATGTCGATCTCCGTGACCGCGCCGAGCTTCGCGTTGGTCCTCGGAAAGGCGCTCGAGCAGAGCAGCGTGTCGCCGGCGAGCAGCGCGTTCGCGGCGTAGGGCTCGGCGGGATCGACTTCGATGACGTCGCCGTCGAAGAGCGCGCGGTCGATCCAGTCGGGGTTGATGAGGACTCTGCCGGCGCCGGCGCACGTGGCCGCCGATTTCAGGTGCAGGCAGCGCGTGATCTCGGCGGTCTTCACGACGTAGCCGTAGGCCTCGAGGAATTCGCGGAGCTGGCGCGCGCCCTCGGCGTTCGTGCGCCCGGAGAGGCCGATGACGATGGTCTCGCCGAGCTGCAGGACGTCGCCGCCGTCGAGGGTACCCGGCTCGGCGATCTCGACGACGTCGCGATAGGCGCGCATGACCTCGGCCACGCTGGCCGTCTCCGCGCGCCGCGAGGCCGCGCCCGGCCGGGCCATGACCGCGAGCTCGTCGGTGACGACGGCCGCGTCCTCGACGAAGACGGAGTCGGGCCGATCGTCGAGCGCCGGCAGGCGCAGGAGCGTGCAGCCGGCCGCCTCCAGGGCGGCCTCGTACGCGGCGTGCTGCGCGCGCGCTTTGGCGAGGTCGATCGGCCGGCGAACCACGTGCGTGAGCTCGCAGTCGTTGATCGTCGAGGGGACGGCCCGCGTCACCGCGAACAGCATCGCGCCTCGCCTTCGTCGTCGTGACGCATCGTCGGGAATCCAAGCTCCACCGCCATGGCCTGCCACATTTCCTGGAAATCGCGCCGCGGATGATGCGGCAGGCTGATGCCCTGCGTGTAGAACCAGACGTGGAGCATCTCCGCGGCCCACGCCGCCGACATCAGCTCCGCGCGCGTGGCCGCCTGCGTCGGCAGCGGCGTCATCCCTTTCGCTTCGCCGTAGAAGTCGGGGTTCAACACGACGACGTACGACTTGACCCGGGAGTGATCGCCGGCCGCCGCGAGCGTGGCGATGCCGGGCGGCGGGGCGTTGCCGGCGCTCTGGTCGCCGCCGTCCTCGAGGACGACGACGTCGTACTCTTTCGCATCGAGGGCGTTGATCAGCATCCGCCCATGCTCGGTGGCCGCCCAGCGCGCGAGCCCGGCGCGCGTCTGGGGCGTGATGTGCCGCAGCTGGCGGACGGTGAATCGCGGCGCGGGATCGAAGCGCACGGGCTCGCCGGCGAGAAGGATGGCGAAGACGACGTGGAGCACGCGGTCACTCTATCGCCACTCGCTGTGAAGGATTCCATACACTTCGACGTCGAGGAACTGGTCCCACTTTTTTTCGTGCTGGCGCAGCGAGCCCTCGTGGGTCATGCCGATTTTCTGCAGGACGCGCCCGGAGGCGGGGTTGCGCGTGAAGTGGTAGGCGAAGACGCGGTGCAGGCCGAGGCTCTCGAAGGCCCAGCCGATCACGGCGCGCGCGGCCTCGGTGACGTAGCCGCGGTTCCAGTACGGAACGCCGATCCAGTAGCCGATCTCGCCACGGCCGCGCTCGGGCTGCGCCTCGAGGCCGATAGCGCCCGCAACGTCGCCGCCATCGTGCAGAGTGATGGCGAAGACATGGTTGTTCGGCGACCGCGGATGCGATGCGATCCACGCCGCCGCCGCCCCCTCGGGGTACGGATGCGGGATCAAGAGCGTGTTCTCGGCGATCTCGTACGCCGCCGCGAGCCGCTGCACGGCAGGGGCGTCGTCAGGCGCGAAGAACCGGAGGAGGAGCCGGTCGGTGGCGAGCTGCATGCGTAAGGGTAGCGCGATGCGGGCACTGCAACCGCGCCCGAGGACGTCCTTCAGGGAAGATCTGGGCGGTGCAGGACGAAGACCACCACGCCGGCAAACGACAAAAGGATTGATAATTCGCGGCTCATCGACGCACCGCCTGAGGTACGAAGGCGCGTACCGTCGGATATCATTGCGTGGTGGCTCATTAGGTCCAATGGTTTATATATGAGTTAGGACGATAGATCCGCGCGACGCAATAAGCCGCTCTTATCGAGCTCGTCTAGCGCGCCGCATCCGATCCAAATCTCGCGCAAAGGTGCTGGATCTGCCGGTATATGCAAATCGTCGCGCAGAACGACGCCGCAGGCTCCTTCATGCCGTTTAAGACGATAGTACGCCGCGGCCAGCTTAATTGAGCGCTGCGTCACTGGTTGTGTTAGGAAGCGTCTTACGAATTCGTCTTTGGATGGACCGAGCATTGCTAACGCTATACAAGCGAACCCTAAAGTTACGCCGTGAACAAACGCCGGGCGTTCTTGTAACAACCGTGAGCAGAAGCTGCGCCACGTATCCGGCCGAACGGTCTGTAACGCTTGGTCAGTCAGCAGCAACTGTGCGAACCAGGTCTCAGGTGTGGTCGATAATGCAACAGCAATCGCAAGTGGTGCAGCCTTCGCCGAAAGGTATTGAATAAAACGCCGCGAAATTGGCTGACGAACGAGATAATTCGCGGCGAGAAATTCCTGCAACGACAGA